>Ga0115002_10000174_pt1 | contig 91135 bp, 74 predicted proteins | sample ArcticOcean_MG_C_8_FD_89576 | JGI IMG/M metagenome (GOLD analysis project Ga0115002, IMG submission 89576) | Marine microbial communities from western Arctic Ocean - ArcticOcean_MG_CB11_86 | ecosystem: Environmental > Aquatic > Marine > Oceanic | place: Arctic Ocean: Canada Basin | collected... | reverse complement strand
TCGGACTACGTTCGGCGGCGGGCCCACGGTCAAGTTCTCCAAACACCTCGAGGTGCGACTGACGGCGAACCACAACGTGATTCGACTGCCCGTAGCGAACGGAGACTTCTCGACCACCATACTAGGCGCCAACATCCTCACGGCGATCAACCGAAAGATCTTCGCTGAGGCTCTGATCCAGTACGACAACGACTCGAAGAAGCTACAGGCCAATCTGCGCGTCAACTGGATCCATACGCCGGGGTCCGACTTGTTCCTCGTATTCAACACCGGGTACTTCTTCCAGGACGGACTCAACTTCCGGGAGTCGGCGTTGGATCAGCGAACCGGGCTAGTAAAGCTGACCTATCTGTGGGCGCTATAGGGAGTTGCGATAGGCCACGTGGTCAGGCCGATCTCTTAAGAGGCCTGCGAGCAAGCGGCGGCTGATTCATGCTTGCCCCGCCAGTAGATGCGGGATTGTTCTTCATGCGTCCCCCCCCCCCGACGCTGCATCCCTGAGCGTTTGATCACACTACACATGGAGTATCTGTCACCGGCTCCACGCCTTGAGACGAGCCGCCGGTCTGCGCACACTACGCCTAGGGTTACTCCAACAGAGGAACCAATGACAAGTGCGTTGGTTGATGCCCGCTGCGCTATGAGGATTCTGTACGGCGTCAGGAGCCTCGGTTGGGCCACCCTCTTGGTCGTTGTACTTGTCGGGATCGGGACGACTGCCTGCAGACCGCGGTGATCCAGGGTTGGATACAGACGTTGTGGTCCACCCTGCCGTTGGTTGAGGGTTGGACCCCGCGCGGGGCCAAGAACGCGCTCTTCTACCTCAGTGCTTTTTTCTCGGTCTCCTCGATCGTCCTCGCATATCGCACGGCTCGGTTCGGCGAAGTGAAGAGGCGCTTGAGGCAAGAGTGCCGACCGTGCGGGGAATGCCTGGCCTGCAAATCCGGAAAACTGTGCAATAAGGACTATTTGCCGCTCATCAATTTCCCGAAATTCTACGGAGACCTGTAGACCGCAAACGTCTAGAAAACCGTGGCTGGCTTGGCCCCTTCCGGTCCGTTATCCCAGTCCTGTACCGTGGAGATGTTGGGCATTCCCCAGTCGTTCCCGTTCCAACCCTGGAAGCCGTCCAGGCGGAAGGCCCAAAATCCGGTCGTGAAATCGGAGACGATGATCAAGCCGTCTTTGTTTCGGACGTCGAGCCCCATCGCACCGTTTGCGACCTCGGTGAAGAAGGAGGCCCCGCCACCATAGGCGATGTTGTCTGGCTGATCGTATGTGTCAAAGCTGGCCACCGTATAGGGGTTCTCCGGGTCCATCATATTGAAGACCTGGAGGCCCTCCATGTAGTTGGCTACGAAGACATACGGCCAGCGCATCTCGAAGTTGTGCGCGTGCTTCTTCCAATCGGCCGTCCAGGCCCCGATCGGACGCGTGATCATGCCGGTCGCGTCGTCGGACTCCATATCGAACATACGGATCGGGCTGTATCGGAGGTGTCCCTCGGCGATCCCGTACTTGTGGTCCGGCGAGACCGCGAACGTGTGGTCGCGGGTCACACCTGGCACGCACGCGACCGACTTGATCAGCTCCGGCTCTTCAGGGCGTGTCACATCGAACACGTAGGTGCCGACCGGCTGCGAAGCTGCATAAGCTTTGTCTTGTCCGGTCTCCGCGTCGAAGGCGATGTAGAAATCGTGGTACGTGTGCGACATTCCAGCGCCCGGGCACGGATTGGTAGGCACGGGTAGCTGGGCAATCAATCCGCTGTTCGGAGCACCGTCAAGAAACAGCTGCATGTCGTAGATGTTGGCGTGGTCGCCGTTGACGGTAGCGAACAGGAGCACCCGACCGCTCGAGTGTTTATACGCGAATAGGTTGTGAAATCCGCCCGGACTGGACGCGTCACGGATCCGTCCGACCTCGCGAACGGCCTCAGGATCGGGGAGTCCGGTCACGTCGAACACCACAGCTCCGAGGTCGGCATCCGGGCCACCCTGCTGAAACTGAAGCCCCTGAGCGTAATAGTAGCGGTCGTTCAACTTGAAGTACTTGCCGTCCGTGCCACCTGAACCACGGTGCAGCTCGGCGTTTTCAATGCGCCATCGGTAAATGATCTGGGAGCTCTCGGGTTTGGATACGTCGATAATATCGACTCCGCCCAGCAGCCAGCGCGACACGTAAACGTAGGGTCGCGAAATCTCTTGTTCGATCTCAATGTCGCCTACGCTGAACGCCTGGCCGAGGGGGATGTGAGACACCAATTCGACGTTGGCTGTGCCCTGCTCGATCCGCCCATCGGCCGGCGGTGACTGGGCGTCCGCCGGAGCGACGGTGCCGACGATTGCGGCTAGGGCCAGAGCAAAAAGGCGGGTTACGTCGAACGTGTGCGGCATCCGGGAGGGGTGCTTCAGCAGTTCTCTACTTCGAACGGGCCGTGTCCCGAGGCGGCGTGCATCATGCCGCTGCGCGAGATCCCCTGCATCAGGATCGGTCCAGACCACGCGTTTCCGGGTCGGTCGGCATTGGCCGGATCCCACGACCCAGGCTGCTCTGCCGTTACGAACATGATGAACTTGTTCAGGCCCACCTGTCCCTCGATTTCGAATTCCTCGTTGAGGACGCCAAGTCTGATGATCGGACTCAGATTCGGCGGAGCCACCCAGACGGTGTACTCGACGTTCGGCGGACCTCGTAGCCCGTCTACGGCCAAGTGGACGTCGTAGACGTAACGACCGTCGACCGAAACAGCGACGCCGAAGGGCGACTGGGCGAACGTCTTCGTAACGTAGCCAACGGCTCCCGGCGCTCGCCCGGTGGGCGACATGCGGATGTTGTAATAGTCGGCCGTTGCGGCGGCCGCCGTAGGCGCTGTGGTGCAGATACGAGCTACGGGATCGGGAATGCTGGCCGAGGCCGGCTCCGCCTGCCATAACGGCGAAGCGAAGGCGAGTGTAACCGCCACCATAACCACCGAGGCCCGACCCAAGGGGGCATATATTCCACCCAGCAGCCCATATCGCATCTCGTTTCCTCCATATAAAGCCACGTTCGACCTCGAAAATTACCTAGGTCGCTTCGGGGCTGCAAGAGAACCGTCGATGGCGTCGAAGAGGTTCGTCACCCTCTGAGTGTCCACGGAGGGACCAGCTGCGGACATCACGACGTAGATGGTCGCCGAAAGGACCAGCGCAGGAAAGACCTGGTGCAAGTCTTCGGCCCAGGGCGTGTACCGCCAAAAAATCAACGGGATGAGCCCGCAAACGTAGGAAGCGATCACCGCCGCCCCGTTACCGCGACGCCAATAAAGCCCCAGCACGACGGCGGGAAGAAAACAGGCCCCGTATAGACTTCCAGAGAGTGCCGTGAGGGTGACGATGCCGCCGGGAGGATTCAGGGCGATGATCGCGGTGATCAGGGCAAAAACGGCCACGTAGATCCGGGTTGCGCGTAGCGCAGCGGTCTCCGAGCGGGGAGGGCGGAACACACCTACGAGGTCACGCTCCGCGGTCGAGGCAAGTACCAGGAGCACACTGTCCAGAGATGACATCGCCGCCGCGACCATCGCCACCAGAAGAAAGGCGGCACCCAGTGAGGTGAACACACCTTCTGTCGCGAGGAGGGTGGGGACGACCAGATCGGTGTCTTCGAGATTCTCAGGAATTATCCGCCGTGCGTATAGGCCCACCGGCACGAGAAGTGAGTAGACAGCCGTAAACGTGACCGTGCTCACTAACATGCCGGTTCGTGTAGCCTCGGGGCTGTCGAGTGCATAGAAACGTGAGAGTTGGCGTGGCTCGACCGCGAATTTGATGGTGCCCGCCACCAGCACGCCGAACAGTGTAGGAACGGCAACGCCGCCTCCCCATGAGAAGAGGTGAGCAGTATCGGGCGCTTCGCGAATGAAGTTGATCGCTCCCAGCCCGCCGGCGGCGCTGACCGTTCCGGTGAAGAGCAAAACGGCCGCGATCGACATCACGACCCCCTGGACAGCGTCGGTCTTCACGACCGAGATGAAGCCGCCCACGGCTGTATAGATCACGACCACGATGAACACCAAGGCGATGGACACCTTGTACGGAATATCCATGAAGGTCTCGAGCAGATTGCCGATTCCCTTGAACACTGCGGTCATGTAAAAGAGGCTCGCGAAGAGCACGATTACGGCGGCGAAGAAGCGGGCGGCCGTACTGTCGAACCGGAATCCGATGAAGTCCGGAACGGTAAGGGAGTCCAGGGAGCGCGTGAACACCCTCAGCCGGGGGGCAACCACGGACCATGCAAACAGAGAAAAGCCTATTACGAACGGGACTAGGAGGAGCCACGGTGCGCCCCAAGCGTGCGCTTGGCCCGAAAAACCGATGAAGCTGTTGGTGCTCGAATAGGTCGCGAAGAAGGACAGGCCCAGGGCGACACCTCCCATTCCCCGGCCACCCACGTAGTAGTCGGCGAGTTCCTTCGTTTCCTTCTGACCGGAATAGGCGTGATAGACCAGGAGCACCGTATAAAGGGCGAGTAACACGTGAACGAGCCAGAACTCGCGAAGGTTCTCTAAGATGGCGGTCATCCGTCGCCCTCCGGCGGAAAAAAATCTCGCACGACCCGTTTTTGTATTTTCCCCATTGAGTTGCGGGGGAGTTCCTGTGCGAGCCTCAGTGCCCTAGGCACTTTGTAAGGCGCTAGTTGGCTTTTTGCCCAGGCAAGTAGTGAGTCGACATCCAGGGTAGAGTCTCCTGCAGCGACGACGACTCCGCACACTTGCTCCCCCAATTCCAAATCGGGCACACCCACCACGGCACAGTCATCCACCGCCGGATGCTCCCGTAATTTCTCTTCGATTTCTAGGGCCGATACCTTGTAGCCGCTCGTCTTGATGATATCGACCGACATACGCCCGAGGAGACGGTAGTACCCGTCCTCGACCACCGCTACGTCCCCGGTACGAAACCAGCCGTCGTTGAAGGCGGCGCTGGTTTCCTCTGGACGGCGCCAGTACTCGGAGAAAACTCCGGCCCCTCGGACCTGCACCTCTCCGGGCACCTCAGGTCGGACTTCCTCGCCTGACTCGTCGACCCGGCGTGTCTGTACCCCCGGGAGCGGCCTCCCCACTTGCCCTGCCCGACGTTCTCCCTCGAGCGGGTTGGAGAGTGCCATCCCGACTTCGGTCATCCCGTACCGCTCCAGAAGCCGCATGCCGGTGATTTGCTCCCAGCGCTCGAGCACGCTGATCGGAAGTGCCGCCGAGCCCGACACCATGAGGCGCATTGCCCGGGCCCCCCGTGCCCAACGCTCTCGGTCTTCCTGATCCGCCTCTTCCCAGGCCTGGATCAGCCGGACGAAGACGGTGGGTACGGCCATGAAGAGGGTGAGGTCTCCCTGAGCGAAGCGGTCCCAGGTGGCCGTGGCGTCGAATCGGGGGGACATCTGGCAGCAGGCTCCAGACCAAAGCGCGCACGTGACGACGTTAACGATTCCGTGTACGTGATGAAGTGGAAGGACGAGCAAGACGTGATCCTGCTCGCTCCACTCCCATGCCTCCACCAGCGATTCTACCTGCGCTTGAAGATTCGCGTGGGTCGTTACAACCCCTTTCGGCCGGCCCGTAGTGCCGCTCGTGTAGAGTATGAGGGCCCTCCGATTCTCGGCAATGGTGGGCCGGGTGGTGCGGATAGCTAGTGCGGAATCGTTACTGAGGGCAGAACAGATCTCGGACGAGTCGAGCACCGGAATCCCTCGCTCGTCAGCTATCGCAAACACGCGATCGACCAAAGACGGATGGACCACCAACGCCGACGCTTCGCAATCATTGAGCACGTGCGTCAGCTCTACGGCCGGATGCGAAATCGCCAAAGGGACAGCGACGCCACCTCCGCGCCAGATCCCCCACTGGACCGCGACGTGTTCGAATCCCGGTGGGACCAGGTAGCCGATGCGGGCCTCCGCTAGGTCTCCGCCCCTGATACCGGCGGCTTCATCCGGCGTTCGAGGGGCGAAAACCACCGAAGACAGCCGCTCCGCGACCAGATCGGAAGCGGCTAGCAGATCCTGATACGTGAACACCCCCTCGGGGCCGACCACAGCAAGGCGGTCCGCGTGGACGCGTGCGCGTTCCACTAGGGTGATTTCCGGGGTCGGAGTCAGAGGTTTGGCGTGGGCGTCCATCGGAGGCTGAAGCTAGGGTACTCCGTTCGACGTGGCCAACTATCGCCTTCGAGGGCCCCACATCGGCCTTAGGCTCTTTGGTGACAATTGGTTACGCCGACCCGAAAGTCTTTTCCCCCTAATTAGTGCGCTAAGTGGCCGAAAGCCCAGAAAAATGACGGTTCTGCGGCACGGCAGAGCTATTGCAGCCGTTACTAGCGGAATCAAGGCTTTTGGAAGGATGAACCGCATGACTACAAGTACGATGCCCTCAATCGCGAGCAGAAAGGCACGAAGCTATCGGCGCTATAGGAGACGCGCCACGCGCCGTAGCGTACGACGTCGTTTTAGCGACGTATTACGAGTCACGTTTCTGAGTATCCTGCTCGGCGTCATCAGCGGGCTTCTAGTGGTGGCTTGGGAGTTCACAGGTTGGCTTCAGGCGGTACTTCTCCGTTCAGAGATCAATTCCACGGCCGGTGTGCACCCCTCACGTCGGTCGTGAGTAGCGTGGGAAGCAGGATCGAGGGCCGACTCTCCAGGTCAATCGGTGTCTCGCGGGAACATCAAGGCCTTCCGCACGTGCGGCGAAAAGCCTCCTGCCTCAAGCTTCCACAAGCGCAAGGACCCGAAGGGGACTGCCGCTTCCTTCGACGATTTTGAGAGGAGCCGCGATAATCATGGCGCCGGTGGCCGGTAGTTGATCCAGATTGCGAAGGCTTGCCAACCCGAGCTTGCCCGCGCCATGCATGATCGTGTGGTTGGGGAAGGGCGGATCGAACCCTCCGGCCTGCCCGGCGTCCGTCCCGATGGTCTCGACTCCGACACCTGTCACATCGCGTTCGTGTGCGAGCATCTCGGATGCTTCCTTCGCGAAGCCCGGCGTGTGGGGCCCGTCGTCCGACAGGTTGTGGAAGTCAGCCGGGTCCGTCCGCTCGCTCCAGGCGGTGTGGAGAAGGACCCAAGCTCCTACGGGGATACGTCCGTGTTCTGCCTCCCAGGCCTCGATCCGGGCCGGTGTCAGCAGGAAGTCCGGGTCCGCCGCCACCTCTGCGGTCACGTCGATAACGCAGCCGGGCCCAACGAAGCGGCCGGCCGGCAGGGTGTCACAAGCGTTGTTCGGCAGGTCCTTGCCCGTCACCCAATGGATGGGCGCGTCGAAGTGAGTGCCGGTGTGCTCCCCTAGGGTGATCGTGTTCCAGTACCACGCCGGGCCTCGGTCGTCGTAACGAGAAATCACCTCCATGCTAACGCCCGGTGAGGGTGCAAAGATGTCGGGAAGGCCGATGACGGGGGTGTCGGGCCCCAAGGGTTGTGTGAGGTCCACAACCCTGACGTCGCTCAATGCCAGAGCTTGTGCGAGGTCTGCGAGGACTGAAGACATGATCGAATTCCTTCTCTGGTTGCTGGTCGACCGGCGCATCAATCCCATGCCGGGCTCGCCTTCTAGGACTGCCATATGGTCCGGGTGCTCACGTCTTCCACCGTACGGCCCCCCATCCGAAAAAGGAAGGGTGGTGGCCTCCGTTTCGGGAGGGCCAGCCCGGAACAAGCCTGCGCAACAGCGGGAGTTACGACGGCTCATGCTCCCACCACAGGGTTAGGTCCTCCGACCCCCAGCGACTACTGCGCACCCTCGAAGAAGGGGTTCTCGCCGGAAGCGTGGTCGGTCACGTCGTGGATCACGGTGATCTCGGGAACGGCTTGGCGGACCATTCGTTCGACCCCTTGGCGTAGGGTCATGCGGGACATGGCGCATCCCTGGCAGCCACCGCTCATCTCCAGATAGATCTCGGTGTCCTTCACATCCACGAGGTTGATAGCGCCCCCGTGGGAGGCGATCGCGGGGTTGATTTGGCTTTCCAGAACCTCGCGCACCTGTTCAGCGAGGGCACCTGTGGGTGCGGCAGTGGTCGCGGCGACGCTGGCGGCGAGGTGGACTTCGAACCCGCTCTCATTGGCTCTCTCCACAAAGTCGACCGTGGCGTCCTCGAGGCGGGGTGCTGTGGCCTCGTCTACAACAATGGTGAGTCCGCTCGCATCCAACTCCACCTCTCCGGTCCGAATTTCGTCGGCGCTAACCAACGTGAGCTCGAAGTCGGGGTCAGCCGCAGTCCCACCTGCGATGGCGACGCGTAGCGCCGTATGCTCATCGTCGCTCTGATCCATATAGGTGCGAACCACTTCGAGGGCTTTGTCCGTCAGCGTTATCATCGAGAAACACTCCTGACAGCGTACCGATCCGGGCGTTCCGGATTGGGTCGGCGGGATATACCCTCGAATCTTTCCGGGGTTCTCACTGAGGTGCTCGCCGGGTTATCGCCGGGTACTCGCCGGGATTCTCGGTGGGTGATTCGCGTCGGTTGATGAGGCGAGCGAGCACGTCTAGCTTCAACCCTTCTCGCGGGACCCGCCTAGACTAGCCCATACCGGATTGACCTCAGATGGCCGACGCTCAATTGATGGATAAGCTCACATCCTTGGCCAAGCGCCGTGGATTCATCTTCCAATCCTCTGAGATCTACGGCGGGACCGGATCTGTTTGGGACTACGGTCCCCTGGGGATCGAGTTGAAGCGAAACGTGAAGGATCGTTGGTGGAGCACGATGGTTCATCAAAGGGATGACGTTGAAGGGCTCGACACGTCGATCCTGATGAACCCCAAAGTCTGGGAGGCATCGGGTCACGTGGATGGGTTTACGGACCCGCTAGTGGAGTGCTCGAACTGTCATCGCCGATTCCGCGCCGATCTGCCCGAAGTCGAGAATGGGCAGTGTCCGACGTGCGGTACGAGGGATGTATTCGGGGAGCCTCGCCTCTTCAATCTCATGTTCAAGACCTTCATGGGGCCTGTGGAGGAGGACGCCTCGGTCACCTACCTTCGTCCAGAAACGGCCCAGGGGTCATACGTCAATTTTTTGAACGTACAGACCTCCTCTCGCCAAAGGGTCCCGTTCGGGATCGCCCAAATCGGCAAAGCGTTCCGGAACGAGATAACTCCCGGGAACTTCATCTTTCGGACCCGCGAGTTCGAACAGATGGAACTGCAGTTTTTCGTCGAGCCCGGTCAGGATGACGAGTGGTTCGACTATTGGATGAATGCCCGCATGGACTGGCATCTTTCGCTCGGAATTCACAAGGAGAAGCTCCGCTTCCACGAACACGGTCCCGACGAGTTGGCCCACTACGCCAAGAAAGCCTTCGATATCGAGTACGAGTATCCGTTCGGGTGGAAGGAGTTCGAGGGCATTCACAACCGCACCGACTTCGACCTTTCGGCTCACCAGGAGCACTCCGGAAAAAGACTTGAGTACATCGACCCGGCTGAGGGAAAGAGGTTTATCCCCTACGTCGTGGAGACAGCCGTCGGGGTAGATCGCACGGTGCTGGTGGCGCTCGTAGACGCCTATCGCGAAGAAGAAGTCGAGGGCGATACACGAGTAATCTTGTCCCTGAATCCGAGCTTGGCGCCAATCAAAGTTGCCGTGTTTCCGCTTGTGAAGAAGGACGGACTACCTGAGATCGCGAAGAAGCTCGACGCTGATCTGAGGGGCTCTGCTATCCCGTCGTTTTATGATGATGCGGGATCGATCGGGAAGCGGTACCGGAGACAGGATGAGGCGGGCACGCCGTGGTGTGTGACCGTAGACGGCCAGACCACCGAAGACGGAACGGTCACTATCCGCGACCGCGATTCGTTGGAGCAGGTGCGGGTGAGCACCGAATCGGTGCCCGGTTGGGTTCGGGAGCGGCTCTCCGCATCCTGAAGGGGTCGCCCAAGCGGCATCCGTCTCCCATGTTACTCGCTTGCTGGAAGACGGTCCTGGTAGGGTAGAGCGCTCTTCAACTTGAATCCGGAGGCGTAGTTTGTCGTCCAAGTCCGAAGTCTTTAGCTCACGCTGGGGCATGCTCCTCGCCATGCTCGGCATGGCCGTGGGTACAGGGAATATCTGGCGGTTCCCCCGCATCGCTGCATCGAACGGCGGTGGGTCCTTCCTGGTGGCTTGGGTGGTATTCCTTCTGCTTTGGTCGGTACCTCTACTGATCCTGGAATTCGGGATGGGTAAGGCCACGCGCTCCGGCACGATCGGGGCGTTCGTGAAGACGATAGGACCGAAGTTCGCTTGGATGGGCGCTTGGGTCGCCTTCGTGGCCACCGCCATCTTGTTCTACTACAGCGTGGTGATGGGTTGGACCATCCGGTTCTTCATAGCCGCCATCATGGGAGACATACCCTCGGCTGTCCCGGAGGCTTTTTGGGAGGGCTTCGCTGGTACACCCTGGGCTCTCGTAACTCACGTCGTGGCTATGAGCATGGCTCTGTTCGTCGTGTCCAGGGGAGTGAGGGGCATTGAGACAGCGGCCAAGGTGCTGATCCCCAGCCTCATCATCCTGGTCATCATTTTGGCGATCCGGGCGGTGACCCTTCCGGGGGCTTCGGCCGGCCTGGCGTTTCTCTTCACGCCGCACTTATCCGACCTAGCCGACTCCCGGATTTGGCTAGAGGCTCTGACGCAGAACGCTTGGGATACGGGAGCTGGGTGGGGTCTCGTACTTACGTACGCCATATACATGCGGAGCACGGAAGACACAGCCCTCAATGCCTTCGTCATCGGGTTCGGCAACAATGCCATGTCGTTGCTGGCGGGTATCATGGTGTTGGGCACCGTGTTTTCTGTAATGCCCGACGCGGCGGATCAGATCGTGGGCGCGGGGAACGAGGGACTGACCTTCATTTGGGTTCCTCAGTTGTTTGCGCTCATCCCGGGCGGCCGCATCTTCATGTCGCTGTTCTTCTTGGCTCTGGTGTTCGCCGCCTGGACGTCGATGGTCGCCATGATCGAGCTGTCCAGTCGAATCTTGATCGATCTAGGCATGACTCGGGCGCGCGCGATCGCCCTCGTCGGCACGGCCGGAATCCTGTTCGGTGCGCCCAGCGCGCTCAACTGGTCGGACACGCCGGGGGCGGGACCGTTCTTCGCCAATCAGGATTGGGTGTGGGGCGTGGGTCTGATGCTGTCGGGCTTCTTCTTCGCTTTCGCGGTCTTGAAGTACGGCGTGACTCAGTGGCGGGAGAAGTTTATCAATACCGGCGACTCGGACATCCATATCGGTGCCTGGTGGGACTGGGCCATTCGATTGGTAATTGTCGAGTCCGTTGTCCTTATGGGTTGGTGGCTCTATCAGGCTCAGGGCGGATCGTTCGCCGAGACGTGGACGCTCTTCTCTGCGTTCAATGTGGGTTCGGTGTTGATACAGTGGGCAATCGCTTTGACCCTTCTCTACTTTCTGAACGGCTGGTTGGTATCCAAGTTGCCGGGCGCCGCATTGGCTGGCGGGGTAACCGGCGGCGCTGAGGGCAGTGGTGACCAGGGCGACGGAGAGGCCGGGTAAGGCCCGGCCCGGGAAAGCCTGGTGAGTGAGTCGAAGAAGGCCAGAGCTGAGCGCGCATCCGAAATCTTCGAGCTATTGGTCTCGGAGTACCCGGACGCTCACTGCGCTTTGAACCACTCGAACGCTTACCAACTCGGGGTCGCGACCATCCTGTCCGCTCAGACGACGGACGAACGGGTCAACATGGTGACGCCTGATCTGTTCGAACGGTATCCGACGCCCAAGGACCTCGCCGGCGCCGATCAGGAAGAAGTCCAGGAACTCATCCGATCCACCGGCTTCTTCCGAAACAAAGCGAAGAACATCATCGGGTTCGCGCTTGGCGTTACTGAAGACCACGCTGGATATGTGCCTCGCACCATGGCCCAGTTGCATGCCCTGCCTGGAGTCGGGCGGAAGACAGCGAACGTGATCCTGGGCAACGCGTTCGGGATCGATGAGGGTGTCGTAGTCGATACCCATGTGAAACGCATTTCCAATCTGCTCGGCTTCACGCAAGAAAAAACACCCGAGAAGATTGAGCAGGACTTGATGGTGCTCTTTCCTACCGAGCGGTGGACCCTGCTGGCCCACTTGTTGATTTTTCATGGGCGTCAGGTTTGTGATGCTAGGAAGCCGCGTTGCGAGGCTTGTGCACTGTCGCACCTGTGTCCGTCTTCTAGGGTGTAAGTCCCCGTTGATATCGGGCACTCGGCAAGAAAGAGCGGGCGCGCGCGTAAAGGTTATTGAACCGGCGTGTCCGAAGTCCCCATGAGTCTTCAAACAACGTCTGGGAGCACAGGTTGAGTGAAACACTGCCCGATCGGGCCGACGCGCTAGAGCTTCTCGAGAGTTGGGTAGAGAACGACGGGCTCCGTAAACACATGCTTGGTGTGGAGGCGGCGGTTCGCCATTACGCCCGGATGCACGACGAAGACGAGGATCTTTGGGGACTTGCCGGGCTGCTACATGACCTGGACTGGGAAAAGTACCCCGATGAGCATCCGCGACGTGCTTTGGTTGAACTTGAACAACGCGGGTATCCGCGGGCGTTGATTCGGGCGGTCGAGACCCACGCGCCTAATCGGACGGGAGCCGAGCCTGACGCACTCCTCGAGCGCGTGTTGTTCGCCTGCGACGAGCTTTCCGGGCTGGTATATGCCTGCTGCCTGGTGCGGCCCAACGGCATCGACGACTTGAGTCCCAAGTCCGTCACCAAGAAACTCAAGGACAAGGCCTTCGCCGCTGGCGTCGATAGGGACGACGTGGCACGGGGTGTCGAGTTGTTGGGGATTGAGCGAGCGGAACACATTCAGAACGTGATTGATGGCATGAGGGAAATCTCGGATGTGCTGGAGATCCGAGCCGAGGATAAGTCGTAGTGTACGCCCGACTTCTGGTGTTTTTCTCTCTAGTTGCGTTGGTGCCGTTTGGCCGCCTGTCGGGACAGGATGTCGAGATGCTCGCACGCGAGTACGGCACCACGGTCCCCGCGGCTTACTTCGAGGAACTGCAGCGGAATCCTGATGCGTTCCGTTTCGGGCGAGGGTGGCGACCGGAAGCGCGGGCTGATGCCGGCGAACTGTTCAGGACCGGTGACTTTCGAGGAGCGGCGACTCTGGGGCGGCGTGGAGGACCGGCGACTCTGGGACGGCGTGAGGGAGGCGTTTCGGGCACGTTTACGTTCCCGCTCATCCTTGGGTTATACCTGGACTCGCCCGGAATTCCTCAGGGTAAGGTCGGGTGTCGGGCTCCTTGTACGGTGGGGCCTCCAGCGGAGACTCTTACGCGAGAGATCATTCAACGGGAATTTTTCGACGGACCGAATAGTATCCGAAGCACCATTCCGGATTTCTACACGGAGATCTCCGGGGGCCGCGTGACGCTAATTGGTGACAGCCACGAGTGGTTTCAGACCTCGCTGACCGGGGAACAGGTCACGGGGGACAGTGATGGTTTGAGCAGCACCGATATGGTAGGGGAGTTCATTGTCGAGGTCCTTGTCGGACTCGATGACGGGACGGTCGACTGGGGTCAGTACGACAATGATGGGCCGGACGGCGTTCCAAACTCCGGAGACGACGACGGCTTCGTCGATGTGTTGACCGTAATGTACCCCACCGCCGGTGGAGAGTGCTTCGTTAGTGGTGTCGGCCGCGTGTGGTCCCACCGGTGGCGGTTGTGGGAGTCAGCCCCGGCCGCGGTTGATCAAATCCTGCAGGCCTATGTGACCCAGACGCCTTCCGCAAATGGTGGCCAGGTCCTCATCGACGACTACGCCATCGTGGCCGCGCTGGGGTGCGATGCTCAGCACATCAACCAGATCGGAATATTCTCCCACGAGTTGGGGCACGGCTTCGGACTTCCAGACCTTTATGCCGTAGGTGGCAGTCATGCGGGTGTGGGTCGCTGGGGGCTCATGGGGTCGGGTGCCTGGGGATGCACGGGAGCGGTACCCGAGAGGCCCTGCCACATGACTGCTTGGAGTAAGGAAGTCCTGGGCTGGGCAAACGTGACGACCCTGGTGCCTGATGCAGACCTGGGCGTGCTGACCCTCGACCCCGTGGAAACGTCCGGTGACGTCATCCGCATCGACGCAAGGGACGGAAGCGGGGACTACATGCTCCTCGAGAACCGACAGCCGGTAGGGTTTGATGAGAGCCTCTTTGCCCCCGGACTACTGGTGTGGCAGATAGACGAGGACATGGTGGCGTCTCGTTGGGTCTCGAATTCCGTCAATTCATCGTCCGAGCGAATGGGCGTGTGGCTCAGGCAGGGTGACGGCGAGAATGATTTAGCGGTCGGCAACCAACGAGGAGACGCAGGCGATCCCTTTCCTGGTTCGTCGGGACAGGACCGATTCACGGCGGGGTCCCTGCCGGCCGCTTTCACGTTCGACGGACTGAACGGGGAGGACGGGGTGACCCTTGGCAGGGCGTCGGGCGTGACGCTGTTGGATATCCAGGAGTTGGGTAATCAGATTCAGTTCCGGGCTCTCACGCGGTATCAGACACTGACGCTCGAGGCGGTCGGAGCCCTCGGTGACGTACCCTTCGTGGTCGACGGAATCGAGGGCCTCGGCAACCCGGTCACTGTCCCGTCCGCTCCGTTCCAGATTCATACGGTTGAGGCGGCTGGCGGTGAGGAGGCGGTGGGCGGCTTTCGGAACGGCTTCGTGGCGTGGGAGGACGGCTCCGCGCGGACCAGGCAATACACGACTCAACTCACGGATGCCACCCTAACGGCTACATATGGCAATCCCGAGGTACAGTTTGACCTAACGCTCGAGGCCGTGGTGCCGGGTGTAGAGGCCGGACAGATCGTCACCAATCCTGCCTCGGAACCTGGATGGATCCGACTCGGCACGGAGGTGAGTGTCGGTGTGGAGACCAATATCGGATTCGCGTTCAGGCGGTGGACCGGTGCGTTGGCGGGTCAGGGAAATCCGGCGCTCTTAACACTCACCGAACCTGCGGAGGCCGGAGCCGAGTTCGACATCACGTTCGGCCTGGCCGGATCCCCAATGCTGAGTTTCACGTTCGACGCTGCCAGCCAGCAGGGACTGAGCATTACGGTAGAGAACGGTAACCCCCCCATTAGTTGGCAACAGCTCGGCGAACTGCCGTTCGGGATGCATTCTCATGGAAACCGGGGGGTAGTCCACGGGACACCCCTGGAGACCGGAGTCTATGAGGTGACCCTCTGGGCCACGGACGCGATCGGCCTTACCGCCTCTGCTCCGCTGAGCATCACGGTGGGTCCGCCCGGATCTGGTCTTCGCGAGATGGCCAACGAGTTTCTGCTGACCGAGCCGATGGACCTGAATCTGGCGAGTTTCCTAGACCATCAGGGGAATCAGGACGACAACTATGACCTCGGCGACTTCCGGAGTTGGGTCGTTGGAAATCCCGAGCACCCGGTGACGCAGATCGTGAGGCCCGCGGAGCCGATTGTGGTGCCTCTCTTCCTTCAACGGGAAGACATACGATGAGGCGGGGGAACCGGCGGGCGAACCTAGTGGCGGCGTTGGCCGCGGGTCTGCTGCTCGCCGCCTGCGACTCCGGACCCAAGGGGCCCGGGCAGCTCACGGGCAGGATGCAGTCCGGCCCGATTCCCGTCGGTGCGATCGTCCTGGAATTTTCCGGAAGCGGTATCACGGGTTTCTCCGGATCGGGTTCGACTCAGGTGTTCTTTTCGGAAAGAGCCTCAGGTGTGTTTAGGGTTGTGCTGGTGACGCCGACCCCCGGGGAGATCGCCTTTCAGATCAGCGTCGATGACTTGGAGGCGCCGCTACCGTCGGTCACTGTGGTAGAGGCCGTGGGTGGGGACAACGGTGCGATCGCCAACCTTACCGGGATCGCCGTCGAGGTGAAGCCCTGATAGGTGAAGCCTTGATTGGCCACGCCGCCTTGCGTGACAGCTGTTTCTGGCGGAGAATTGGTGCATGACTACATCGACCATCATCACCATGGTTCTGGTCTTGGGCTTCATCTGGGGCGGCTTCGCCTTTTGCCTGATGACCGCCGTGCGCAAAGAGGCCGACAAAAGCGATTGATCCGGCCTTTTCGAAGACCGATTCCGCCTTGTGCAGTATCGTCCGATCCGACAAGTTTCGCCGCGATGCGCGCTCCGCTTTCCCCACCGTGGACCTGCTCCGTTCGGGGCGGCCTAAAACCCATCTGTTCAGCCATTGCCTAGACGTTCAGACTTAGACTCCATCCTCATCCTGGGCTCCGGACCCATTGTGATCGGGCAGGGATGTGAGTTCGACTATTCCGGCACTCAGGCCGTTCGAGCCCTTAAGGAAGAGGGCTACAGGGTGGTGCTGGTGAATTCGAACCCGGCCACCATCATGACCGACCCGGATGTGGCCGACCGAACGTACATTGAGCCGCTGACTCCCGACTGGGTGCAAAGGGTGATCGAGAGGGAAAAGCCCGACGCGTTGCTACCCACCATGGGTGGCCAGACGGCTTTGAACATCGCGATGGACCTGGAGCAGTCCGGCGTGCTCGCTGAGCACGGCATTGAATTGATCGGGGCCAATGCCCGGTCTATCCAAATGGCCGAGGACCGGGAGCAATTCGCGGCCGCGATGCGGCGAATCGGCCTCGATCTTCCGCACGGCGGATTTGCCCGGACGATGGACGAGGCCATGGTCATCGGGGAGGACGTGGGGTATCCGGCGATTATCCGGCCCAGCTTCACGCTCGGCGGCACCGGTGGAGGCATCGCCTACAACCTCGATGAGTTCGTCGCGGCGGTGCGGCGCGGACTCGATGCCTCGCCGATTACCGAGGTGTTGATCGACCGTAGCGTGATCGGGTGGAAGGAGTACGAGCTTGAGGTTGTACGAGACGCTTCGGACAATGTGATCATCATCTGTTCTATCGAGAACTTCGATCCGATGGGGGTCCACACAGGCGACTCCATCACGGTGGCACCCGCTCAGACCCTGACCGATGTCGAGTACCAGAAGATGCGCGACGCAGCGATCGCCATCATCCGGGAAATCGGTGTAGAGGCCGGAGGGTGTAACATTCAGTTCTCGGTCGATCCCGCGACCGGCGAAATGCTGATTGTGGAGATGAATCCGAGGGTTTCACGCTCTTCCGCGTTGGCGTCGAAGGCGACTGGATTCCCGATCGCTCGGGTCGGCGCCAAGCTCGCAGTCGGGTATCTGCTCAACGAACTGCCCAACGACATTACCAAGTCTACGCCTGCCTCCTTCGAGCCGACTCTGGACTATGTGGTGGTGAAGTTCCCGAGGTTCGCGTTTGAGAAGTTCCCAGAGGTCAACCCGATCCTGGGTATCCAGATGAAGGCCGTGGGCGAGACCATGGCCATCGGGCGTACCTTCCGGTCGGCTTGGCAGAAGGGCATCCGTGGACTGGAAACCGGGCGCGTCGGTTGGACGATCGGCGATCGCCTAGAGGACGACGGACTCGAGGCGACCGACAACGAGGCGCTGCTGGCGGCGCTTCGGCGGCCGACCGCTGAGCGCCACTTCCAACTCAAGTACGCTCTGGAAGGCGTCGATCGTGAGGGGGGCCTCACCATCGACGAGATCCATGATGCGACAGGATACGATCCCTGGTTCCTCTACCAGCTACTGGAGATCATCAAGGAAGAGCGTTGGTACGCCGGGCTCGACGAGGTAGGCACCGACGAACTGCGCCAGATGAAGCGGAATGGGTTTTCCGATGCGCAGCTGGCTTTGTTGCGCGGCGAGGAAGAGAGCGAGGTCCGGCTGAAGCGTTGGGATTGGGGAATCCGTCCCACCTATAACGTGGTGGATACCTGCGCCGGTGAATTCCCCGCGGAAACTCCCTACTACTACTCCTCTTATGAGGAAGAGGATGAGTCCGCCCCAACTGACCGAGAGAAAATTGTCATTCTCGGAAGCGGACCCAATCGGATTGGGCAGGGGATCGAGTTCGACTACTGCTGTGTGCAGGCGGTGTTGGCCCTCCGGGATGCCGGCTATGAGACCATCATGGTCAATTCCAATCCCGAGACCGTATCCACCGACTTCGACATCAGTGACAAGCTGTACTTCGAGCCCCTAACGTTCGAGGACGTCTTGGAAATCGTCGAGCGCGAGAAGCCCTTGGGGGTCGTCGTACAGCTCGGTGGACAGACACCCCTCAACCTCGCCCATCCGCTTCAAGAGGCTGGGGTGCCGATCCTCGGAACCTCAGTAGACGCGATTGATCGTGCTGAGGATCGCGGTCGCTTTGAACAGGTGTGCCGCATTGTAGAGGCTACGGCACCCAAGAACGGGATGGCTACCAGCGAAGAACAGGCGTTGGCCATTGCCGAGGAGATCGGATACCCGGTCCTCGTGCGCCCCAGCTATGTGCTGGGCGGACGGGCCATGGAGATCGTCTACGATTCGACCTCCCTAATGGGGTACTTTGAGCGGGCGGTGCGGGCGTCTCCTGATCATCCGATACTCGTCGATCGATTCATCGAGGATGCGTTCGAGGCCGACGTCGACGCCCTCTGTGATGGCACCGATGTGGTGATCGGCGGCATCATGCAACATATCGAAGACGCCGGAGTCCACTCCGGCGATTCGGCCTGCGTCCTTCCCCCGTACCTGCTTGGCGCAGACGAGATTGCAGAGATCAAGGACAAGACCCGAAAATTCGCGCTCGAGTTGGGTGTCGTGGGTCTTCTGAATATCCAGTATGCCATTCGTGACGGGGTGGTCTATGTGCTTGAGGTGAACCCGAGGGCCTCACGCACGGTGCCCTTCGTCAGTAAGGCCACGGGGGTGCCGCTGGCTCGCCTTGCGGCCCGGATCATGGCGGGCGAGAAGATCGCCGATCTGGACATTCCGGAGGAGCCACGGGTGGCGGGGGTGGCGGTCAAGGAGGCCGTATTCCCCTTCGATCGCTTCGAGGTCGACGTCTTGCTGGGCCCCGAAATGCGGTCAACCGGAGAAGTCATGGGGTTCGATGACTCTTTCGGGATGGCGATCGCGAAGGCTCAGGCGTCGTCGTACAACCTTCTTCCGATCAAGGGAGGGACTCTGGTTGCCACCGTAAACGATCGGGACAAGGCAACGGTGACGCCCATCCTTAGACGTCTCCACGACCTGGATTTCGTTATCTGGGCCACGAAAGGCACGTACGAGCATCTGACTCGCTTGGGGATACCGTGTCAGCAGGTCTACAAGGTAGGGGAAGGTCGGCCCGACATCGTGGACCGGATTGTCTCCGGAAAGGTGGACCTCCTAATCAACACGCCTCTCGGCAAGCGGTCGCAGTACGACGACTACGCGATGCGGCGCGCGGCGATCACTCACAAGGTCCCTTACTTCACGACGATGTCGGCTACGAATGCGGCGTGTGACGCGCTGATCGCTTTGCGCTCACGTACCTACACGGTGCGGACGATTCAAGAGCGAATCGCAGACGCCGAGGCGAGTGCGCTGGTCGGATCAGGTGGCTGATCCTACTCCGGTAGGATTCCTTCTCCATCCCGAGTCCCCGCTCCACGATACCGGCTGGGGGCATCCGGAACACCAGGGCCGCCTGAGATCCCTTGCCTCCGCCGTGGGGAGGGATCTCCTAGCGCTGCATGAGAAGGTGATTCAAGTCGAGGCAGGGGAAGCCACGGAAGAGGACCTCGGGCGGGTACATACGTCCGCCCACTTGTCCCTCGTTCGTGAAGCAGCAGAGCGCGCAGAACGGGAATCCACCCTGGTTCGGCTGGATCCCGACACAGTCGTTTCGCCGGCCTCGTGGCGAGCCGCGCTCGGCTCGTCCGGTGCTCTCATCAGTGCGGCCCAAGCGGTGTCCGACGGGACCCTCAAGTCTGCGTTCGTGGCAGCCCGTCCGCCGGGGCATCATGCGACGCCGGATCGGGCGATGGGCTTTTGCCTGGTCAACCATGTAGCTGTGGCAGCTCGCTGGCTTCAGGCTACGGGGCGTGCGGAGCGAGTGCTGATCGTCGACTGGGACGTGCATCACGGTAACGGGACTCAGGACGTGTTTTACGCTGACGGCACGGTGTTCTACCTGTCCCTGCACCAATGGCCCCACTATCCGGGCTCTGGCACTGCGGACGAAACCGGCGAGGGGGACGGCGAAGGGTGGACGCTCAACGTACCGCTCCCCATGAACACCACGGCATACGACTATCGTCGCCACTTCTCGGATGCACTATCCAAAGCACTGGAGGTATGCGGTCCGGAGTTTGTGCTGATCTCCGCCGGGTTCGATGTAATGGCAGGCGACCCGCTCGGCGGAATGTTGCTGGAACCGGAGGATCTACACGCGCTCACTCGCGAGATTTTTAACCAGATCGAAGAAGGGGTTGGCGTGGTGGCAACCCTCGAGGGCGGATACGATCCCGGGCGGACGGGACTTGGCGTCGCTGCGGTTCTTCGAGCTCTCGCCGGCATCGACTTGGAGTGATCACGCTGCCTGGTGGTTCTTCTCGCCCCTGCGGGGGTAGTTGATATGTAGTGGTGTCGCTACAATCACCGCTCCACATCGAATTCTGAAGGCGCGGCGATGCTGATAAAGCTTTACACATGCGTCCTAGTGGTGATCGCGGCGCTCGGAGTGTCAGTGATTCCCGCTCCGGGGGCGTCCGTGGTTGCAGACCAGGCCGCTCAAGAAGGCCTGAGGAACCCCATCGAGCCGCATCCGATCGCGGACGAGGCCATTGCCCGTCTCAAATCCCCGTATTGTCCCGGCCTCATGCTCGAGGTCTGCACCTCGTATCAAGGGGCTCTGCTCAGAGACAGCCTCCAGACCATGGCTCGCGAGGGTGGGAGCGTTAATGACCTAGTGGACTGGGTGCTGTCGCGACACGGCGAGGAGTACCTCGCCTACCCGAGGACGTCGGGTCGAGGGTTGGTCGCGTGGCTCGTTCCGCCAGGTGCGCTGCTCCTCGGAGTCGGTGTTGTCATCGTCGCTCTCAGGTATATGCGCGACCCAACCCGCGACGGAGCCGAGCCCGAGCGTGAACTTTCCGCGGAGGAGGAGGTCACGCTCCGAGAGGCGCTCCGCGAGATGGACGCGGCCGAAGAGCCGATCTTCTAGGAGCCGCGTGGCGGCTTTGAGCGCCCGTGGAGCGCGATTGGCTCCACGTCTTGCTGCAGTCTACCTTCCCGCATGAGTCCTGACATGAACGGCGGAGCGCGATCCGCCGTGGGCGTCCCGTCCATGCTAGATCTGATCCACCTGAGCCGGAAACCGATCTTCCCTCCAGGTGGTGTCGAACTCTATCGACAGATCGCGCTGCTGACCGGTATGAGCTCCACTGACGAGGTCCTCGTCGTCCCGTCCGGCTTGGCCGTCACCCTAGAATACTTTGTCGGCGAGCATGGAGTCCACGGATCCGGTGTGGAGGGCGACTCACTACTTTTCGAACGTGCTGAAGAGCGGCTTCGGACTCTAGGGTTACTGGAGCGCGTCCATGTACAGCCGGGTGGTATGGACGCTCTGCCGTTCCGCGACGGGATCTTTGACGTGGTCGTGGCTGAGCTTGGCCTGACGTCACATGTGGAACCGGAGGTTGCGGTCGCCGAACTCATCCGGGTGGCAAAGCCGGGCGCGGCAGTGGTCATTGTCCAGCCGGTGTGGAGGGCACCTGTGAACCTGGAACGGCGAGCGGTCCTGTCCGATCACCTCGGGTGCAGGCCGCTCATGCTCGTGGAGTGGAAAAAAATCTTGAGAGCGGAAGGGTTGGTGCATCTCCACACCGAGAATTGGTCTGACGAGGAGACCGCGTTCCGACCCCAGATCGCCAAACCGTTCCCCGACTTCGCCGAGCTGTTCAGCCTCGGGGAGAAGTTGGAAATCTTGCGGCGAGCGCGGCGACGCTGGGGGTGGTCTGGCCTCTGGACGGCGATGGCGAGAGAGCGGGAGGTCCACCGGGTTATCACCCGTGAACGAATTCTCGGGCTCGACTTGATCAAAGGTGTGAAGGGCGTGCCAGAGGGTCCTCCGACGGGCCCGAGTCACGAAGCCGTACCGTCACAGCGCAGCGCCGAAGAGGCGGCTTCTGCCGTTGCAGAGCAAGCTACGTTCAATGAACCTGGTCGTGCGTCGAAGGAGGAGCAGGTTACTGGACTTCCCTTGTTTGGCGACGGACCGGCCGACACTACAGACGACGACCAAAGCGACGGAACAACGTGAGCACCATTGCCCCGATGATCGACCCGGAACGGGTGGCCAATGTCCAAGAGGCATTGAAGGCTCGCGGTCTGGATGGTTGGTTGTTTTTTGATTTCCGGGGGCAGAATCCAGTGGCGAACGCCATGGTCGGACTCGGGTGGGCGACTCGCCGCTCGTTCGTCTTGGTGCCGACCGAGGGTGAGCCGGTTGCGTTGATCCACGCGATCGAGCACTCCTCCTGGCGACACTGGCCATGGGCCAAGAGAGACTATTCAGGATGGCGTGACATGGAGGCGAAACTGGCAGAGCTGGTCGCCGGGCGTAGCCGATTGGCGATGGAGGTGTCTTCGCGATCGAGCGTCCCCACGCTCGATCGGATCCCCGCGGGAATGCTGGAGCTCTTCAAGGAAGTCGGTATCGAGCCTGTGAGCTCGGGTGATCTGGTTTCTACGTTTTATTCGGTCTGGTCGGAGGAGCAGCTTGAGGAGCACCGAGGGTCGGCTGAGACAGTGCGAGCCGTCGCCCTGGACGCTTTTGCCAGAGCCGCGGACTGTGTTCGTCAGAGCTCGCCGCTACTCGAGGGTCAACTGGGCGCCTGGATACGAGAAGAACTCACCAGCCGCGGTGTAGGGGTGGACACCGATACACATGTCGCGATCGGCCCCAACGCGGCGGATCCGCATTACGATCCCCGTGAGGCCGGGTCTCTGATCGTGGAGGGCGACGTCTTGCTGATTGACCTGTGGGGGAAGCAGACGGCGGGTGGGGTGCCGGCTGATCAAACGTGGATGGGAATTCTCGCGAACGCGGTCCCGGACCCAGTGCAGTCCATCTGGGAGGCGGTGCGGGGATCGAGAGAAGCGGGCATCGGATTCCTACGCGAGTCCCACGAAGCCGGACGCGACGTTTTTGGCTTCGAGGTCGACGACGTGTGTCGGCAGTTCCTGGTGGACGCCGGGTATGGGGACTACTTCGTCCATCGAACGGGTCACTCGATGGACCTGGAGTTACATGGGAGCGGCCCGAACCTGGATAACCTCGAGACCAGGGATGACCGGCTGCTCGTTCCTGGAGTCGGGTTCTCGATCGAGCCCGGGATCTATCTTCCCGACGACGTAGGCATCCGGAGCGAGATCAATGTACACTTTGGTGCCGACGGTCCGGAGGTTACTCCTCGCGAACGACAGGACGAGATTCTTCTGCTAATTGACTGATCCTCGGTCTTTTCTCTTTCCTCAATTCCCAACGCCGTTGAGCTCCTCACCCTCCTACGTCCATGTGGCCTTGCCGCTACCTCTGGATCAGACCTTCACCTACTCGACCTCCGGCCCAATCCCGGAGCCTGGGACCCGTGTCCTTGTACCGTTCCGACGTGATGAACGCATCGGCTTCGTCGTTGGTGCTGGCGACAGCGAGGGCCGCAAGGGCATCCGGCCGATCCTAGATGTCTTAGACTCCGAGCCGGCGGTCCCCAGTGCTCAATTGCGCTTGGCCCGATGGATGGCCGAGTACTACATCGCGCCGCTCGGCATCGCGCTGCGAACGATGTTGCCGGCCGTGCTTTCCGACGCTTCGAAGGACGTTGTCGCGCTCACCGGTGCGGACGCCGGCAAGCTGAAGCCCAGAGAACTACGGTTGGTGGAGGCCCTCTCGGTGAGGGAGGGGCCGCAGAGCGTAAAGGCTCTGCGCAAGGGCCTCTCGATGGGCTCCATTTGGCCGGAGATACGTTCCCTGTCTGCGTCGGGCCTTCTTACTCACGAGACGCTACCGCCTCGATCCCCTCCGGTGAAGACGGAATGGATTGTTCGATTGGAGCGGTGGATCGAGGATCTGGAAGAGCTCGACGATCTGTTTGGACGAGCTAAGAGACAGGCTGAGGCATACGGGGCCTTGGCCGCATCGGGCGGGACGGTGGAACTCGCTCACCTGACCGGGCAAGCCGGGTTCAGCCGGAGTGTTGTCCGAGGCTTAGAAGACAAAGGGCTGGCAGTTGTCGAGGAGCGGCGGGTGGACCGGGATCCGTTTGCGAAGTTCCCCGTAGACGACGGACCGAGGCACGAGCCGACCCCGCGACAGGCCGCAGCGATCCGAGAACTCACCGCGACCGCCGATGGGGGCCCATCAGAACCGTTCCTTCTTCACGGGATCACCGGGTCTGGGAAGACGCTGGTCTATATCGAGCTGCTCAGCCACATACTTGACCAGGGTAAGGGAGCGATCGTGCTGGTGCCTGAGATCTCGCTGACCCCGCAGACAGTCTCGCGTTTCCGGGCCCGCTTCGGGGATCAGGTCGCCGTGCTCCACTCGGGCCTGTCCGACGGTGAGCGTTACGACGCCTGGCGGCAGTTGCGGTCCGGGGAAAGGCGCATCGCGGTAGGGGCTCGCTCGGCCGTGTTTGCGCCTGTGGCCGATTTGGGCGTGGTCGTGGTAGACGAGGAGCACGACGGTAGCTACAAGCAGTCCGAAGCGCCTCGATATCACGCACGTGATATGGCGGTGCTGCGCGCCTTCCAAGAAGGAGCTCTGTGTGTTCTGGGGAGTGCAACTCCTTCGCTCGAGAGCTGGCGCAATGCACAGCGGGGCAAGTTCAGCCTGATTTCTCTTCCTGATCGAGTAGGGGGAGGGCGTCTTCCTTCTGTTCGGTTGGTGGACCTCCGCTCGGAGCGACGCGGCAAGCCCACTTCGAGCGTGGCACAGAGTGAGGGAGGCGTTGTGCTGACGGATCCGCTAGTGCAGGCGGTACGTGAGCGGCTGGATCGGAAAGAGCAAACGATTCTCTTGTTGAACCGACGAGGCTATTCCTCGTTCATTCAATGCCGTGACTGCGGGGATGTGGAGACCTGCACAGACTGTTCGATTTCGATGACGTATCATCGAATGACGAACCGGCTCGTGTGTCACCACTGCCGCAACGAAGCCCCGGCGCCTGCAAGGTGCCCGCGATGCGGCTCAGACGACCTTTCGTTCCGGGGGCTCGGAACCGAACAGGTTGAGAAGGTTGTTTCGGAGATGTTTCCGAGCGCGCGGATCGCCCGCATGGACGTTGATACGACCTCGGGCAAGTGGTCTCACCACGAAATCTTGGGACGAGTCGAACGGGGCGAGGTGGACATACTCTTGGGCACCCAGATGATCGCGAAGGGTCTCGACTTTCCCCGCGTGACACTGGTGGGTGTGGTGAATGCCGATGTGGGGATCCACCTTCCTGACTTTAGGGCGAGTGAGCGGACCTTTCAGCTCCTGAGCCAGGTCGCTGGTCGCGCTGGGCGGGGTCATCTGGGAGGCGAGGTCTTGATCCAGACTTCTCTGCCGGACCACTATGCGATCCAGTCGGTGTTGGACCATGACTACGAGACGTTCGCCCGCCGGGAAATTAAGGAGCGCGGCCAGCCAGCCTACCCCCCACTTGTTCGGCTGGTGAACGTGGTGATCAGTAGCCCGGATGCGGAAGATGCTGCCCTCAATGCGGAGGCGGCGGTGCGCTGGCTTCGAGGAAACATGCCCGGGAATGGTGGCGTGGAACTGGTCGGTCCGGCACCGTCGCCGATCGAGCGGCTACATCGACGGTGGAGGTGGCATTTCATGCTCCGGAGCACTTCACCGAAAGTCGTTGGAGACCTGTCGCGTGCCCTCCAAGCGGGATTCCGCCTCCGGGGCTCGGACGTTCGCATGGCCATCGACCGGGATCCGACGGCACTGCTTTGACGGCGGACAGGCGGCGTGCGCGGACCCTCTAGCGTCGGAGGGTCCTTCATCGTATCTGTTCCGGGATTTTGAGCCGCCGAAAGGGCTAGGGGAGTCGTCGGAGGAGGGGACCGCCAGTGCGATGGGTTGGTTAGCCCTGAATGCGTCATATGAGCCGTTTACCATAATCCCGGCCGAGCGAGCGATCCGGCTGGTGATTGATCGTAAGGCGGAGATCTTGGAGAGGGACTTGGCTCGGACGTTTCGGTCTCCTCGTAGAGAGTTTCCCTTTCCGACCGTTATTCGTCTGGTGCGTTTTGTCCATGTACCCCGACGATTTCGACGACAGGTCACCAACACGTTCCTGTTCGCCCAGGACGATTACAAATGTCAGTATTGCGGCCGTCCTCGAGGCCATCTCAAGGGGTGGCTTTTTCTGACCCGAGACCACGTGACTCCCGATTCACGGGGCGGCGACAACTCTTGGCACAACGTCGTGACGTCCTGCTCACCCTGTAACAATCGGAAGGGGGACCGCCTGCCTCAAGAGGCAGGGATGGCGCTCTTGACAGAACCAGGGGAGCCGAACCATGTGCGGTTGGTCTGGACCGTTCGTCGGGTGACCGATACGCAGGCGAAGTATGTCCGCCTCTTCTACGGGGAGGAGGCGCTCTCTACGCTGAAGGCGGGGCGCGTCAGGTCTCGGGAATAGCGGGGTGCCTCAAGGGCCGCCTGTAAGCGGAGCTTAGTCGTCGAGCCAGGCGTACGGTCGTTCGTAGAACTGACCTGAGCCGCGGACGGTGCCGGCCTCGGTCTGTTCCTTCCAACGGATGATCCAGCCCCGATTCTCGTCCCGAATGACATCGAACGAGAAGCCCGGCAGTTGCTGCCGCTCCGCGATGAAGCGAGCTAGAGGCGCTGGCAAGTTGTCGACTCCCTTTACTTTCGCGTGCTCGTGGGTCGCCATGACCTCCTCGCGAACCTTCGATTCACTCAGCTTGAGCGCGCGAATGGCTTCCTAGATAGAACCTGCTACCTCAGAGAGCCCCTCATCCGGAGAGGAGCCAGTCCGGCGGCGAATCGATCGCAAGATCGTTCCAGTGCCCGGAGCGGCCAGATCGTTTCGGATCTGTTGAAGCTGACCGAGTAGTCGGGCGTGCAGGTGCATTAGCTGCCCGTACTCTCGCTTCGCCGGTCTTCAGGGTGTCTCCGGTCATTCGCCCGCCTGTGGGTGTATCCGTGTTCGTGTATGAACCTAGTAAGATGGCCTCAGTTCAGGAGATATGTCGAGGCCTTTTTTCTGCCGGGACCTCTTGGGAGGTATTGGCCAAGCCGTCCTGACCATACCATTTTCAGGCCATGGACCCCAGCGACCCAACGAGCGACCCAACGAAAGACGACGCCTCAGAACCCAGGCCGACCCCCATCAGGGATGTGGTGGGTGAGTCCGGTGAGACCCCCAAGCCCACCAGGGAGGAGGGACACCGGCGGCAGAAGCCGAGAGGGGGAGACCGAAAGGAACGTCCTAGGCGTGCAGGGACGAAGGGGCGGCAGCGACCGGACCGAAGCTCAGAAAAGCATCGTCAGGCTCCACTTCCTGTTCGAGATACCGTGGAGAGCCGGGCGCACGAGCCGACTGCCGTTCAAGACTTGCCCTCGTACCGCTTCGAGGTCGAGGGAGTAGAGTGGATCGCCAGGCTCTCGGGACGCACATCCACGGGGTCGGGGCCTGACCCGGGGGCGCCACTACTGCACCTAACTTTCTTCAAATCGGCCGATCCACAGGTCGCGGTGGCCGAGGCCCTGATTCCCGGGGAGTCCATCGACCATCTATTCGAGTTCGACCTGAGTGAAGTGCTGGCAACGGCACGGACCCCTCGTTCGAGTCAGTCAGCCGAGTCCTCCGGCAAGCCGGAGCGGCGCTGACGCCGGCGCGATGGCCGCTGACGATAGTCATTTAACAAATGGTGCAGCTCGGGACTCAACATGTGCAGAGGGACAGACGCAAAGGATCGGTGGCGCGCATGTGGCTTTTGCACAGAGCCGATGCTTTTGTGAGATTCAGAGCAAGCCTTAGGAACTCAACACTACGGGCGGTAGCGGTGTCTCCATGGGTGTAACCGAACAAGCACCAGACACAGAGTTGGTCCTGAAGGCACGTGCCGGTGACGGTCCGGCCTTTGGAGCACTCGTGGATCGGTACATGCGAGCCGCGTATGTGGTGGCATTGTCGGTGACTGGACGGCACGAAGACGCGGAAGACGCCGCTCAGGAAGCGTTCATGGTTGCCCTGGAGCGGCTCGAAGAGTGTAGGAGCCCCGACCGGTTTGCGGGTTGGCTCATGACCATCGTCAGGAACCGCTCTCGTAACTTGGTGCGGCGAGAGGTGCTCCGCAGAACGGATGCCGTACCGGCTGGGGCTCCCGCGAAGGGCCCGACGCCCGAGCGGGTGCTCGAGCAGGTGGAGTTGGAAGAAAGACTGTCTCGGGCTCTAGGAGAGTTGCCTGAAGTGCAGAGGGAAGTCGTGTTGTTACACGACCTAGAGGGGTGGAAACATAGAGAAATCGCCGAGCAGATGGGGATTCCGTCCGGTACCGTGCGGTCGCATCTCCACTTTGCGAGGAAGGCGTTGAAGAAGGGCTTGAGCCTGTCGGAACATAGAGCAGACAATAGGGAGAGAGCATGACGAGCAACGGTCGAAGGAGCGGTCTCGGCCTTCACGAAGACAATGGGCCCTTGGGTTCTGCGTACGACTTCGGGACTCTAGATCCCGGGCGTTTGGATTCCACCTATTGGGCCCGATTCCGATTCCGTGTCGTGACGAAGGCCGCCGCCGAACTCGCTAGAAGGCGGGAGATGGCGGACATCACGGTTCTGGAACTCGCCCAGTCGTGGGCCCGAGTACTGGTGCCGGCGGCAGCGGTGGCGGCCGCAGTGGGGGCCCTTCTGCTCTCACAGGGCCGCGCGTCCGGACCACTGGCGGTAGCGGGTCCTGAAGAAGTGCTGACTCAAGAGCTCGAGGATCGGACATTGCCCGACTTCATGGCCCTGAAAGAAACCGAGGATGGTGCCTTTCTTTTGGCTGGAGGGACCTACTGATGGCTATCAAGAGGGTAATCCGCGCGAAAGTAGCGGTCGGTGCTGCACTGACTCTGCTCTTCGGCAGTGGCATCGTAGTGGGCCTCGCGTGGGATCAGACGGCCGGTGCTAGCGTACCTGAGGTGACAAGTACGGAGGAACCGGAGGCCCAGACGGAGCGGACGCGGATCGTCGACGCGGTGGGGCTCAGTGTGTCACAGGATGCCTCGGTAGACTCGTTGGTGACCTACCATGTAAGCCGCATGCGGGATGTGGACGCCGAATTTCGGCCTCGATACCGCGCCGTCATCGAAGACCTGAGAGAAGACGTCAAAGACATCCTCACCGCCGAACAGCGCTCTGAGTATAACGTGCTCCTCGAAGAGCACGACGCGAAGCGGCACTCCCGCCGCTCGGGGAGCTCGAGACAGTAAGCCTCATGAAGATACGATTGACCCTTACGCTCGGTGCCCTGTTGGCCCTGAGCACGCCGGGGAGTGCCCAGGACCGGCCTCTCCTAGACCCCGAAGCGACTCGAGTCACTCTCGATGATGCGGTTGCCCAGGCTCTGATCCTGAGCCCGTTGATGGCTCAGTCCGAGCAGTCCGTCATCAATGCCGGGGAGTCGAAGAGAACGGCTGTCGGTGCGTTCATGCCGTCGCTTTCGACCAGTTCTGGCGTGTCGGTCCGGAGCTCGGAGCAGTTCGATCCGGGCACGAACCGTTTGGTATCGGGAAGCGCGAACTCATATAACGCTGGGCTCTCAGCGCGCTACGACATCTTCCGTGGCGGCCAGAGATTTTCAGACCTCAGTCGAGCCAGAGCGGACCTAGTCTCGGCGGAGGCACGGCGTCAGGATCAGCGGTTCGGGGTCATTCTCCAGACCAAGAACCTCTTTTTCCAGGCGCTGCGTCAGGAGGAGCTTCTAGAGGTCGCTCAGCGGCGCATCGAACAGGCGAATCAGAGCCTCGAAATGACTCGCACACAGGTGCTCGTTGGAGCCGGCACCGTTTCCGATACGTTGAGGGCGCGTTTGGAATTGCTCAACGCGCGACAGGCGGTACTCACCGCCGAGGTTGCCACGCGCGCCGCCCGGTTTGGTCTCGGGCGCCTGATCGGCCAAGCGGTTCCCGTCATCCCCGAAGCGCCGGATGATTTGTCGCCGCGACCGCTGCCCATGGTGGAGGCGGATGCGTTTCGGATTGCCGAGTCCCAGGCGCCGTCGGTGCTTGCCGCGCAAGCCGCGACTTCGGCCGCCCAACAGGCGTACTCCTCGTCGAAGAGTGTTTATATCCCCACGCTCAGTCTCAGCAGCGGGTATAACTGGTCGAACCAGGCCGCGGCGTTCGATGGTGGACGAACGAGCTGGAACCTGAACTTCAACCTGAGCTACCCGCTCTTTAACGGCTTCAACCGTGAGGCGAGCATCGTACGGGCCGAGTATTCGACGCGGCTCGCGCGTATCCAAGAAGACGATGCCCGTTTGGGCTCGCGCCAAGCGACGGACGCAGCGCTGCGGGATCTGGAGACGGCGGAGCGTGCGATCAACATTGCCGAAGAAGCGGTGGCCGTGGCGGACGAGGACCTGAGGGTCACGCGCGCGAGATACGAGGCCGATGTGGCCATTATTCTGGACGTCATTACGAGCCAGATTGCATCGGACCAAGCGAGAGTGGACCTCGTGAACGCACGCTACAACTACGTTCTGGCCCGCGCTGAACTAGAAGCGATTTTGGGGAGGGAACTGTGAGCGACCTGATTATCCAGACCAAGGGACTCAAGAAGCACTACGTCATGGGTGCGGAAACCGTACGGGCCTTGAGGGGGGTGGACCTCGATATCCGCCCGGGAGAGTTCGTGTCCATCATGGGCCCGTCGGGGAGTGGCAAGTCGACCTTCATGAACCTTATCGGGTGCCTCGACACCCCCACCGAAGGTGACTACTGGCTGAACGGCATTCAGGTCAGTGATCTCTCCGACGACGAACTCGCGCGTATTCGCAACCGTGAGATCGGGTTCGTCTTCCAGACCTTCAACCTGCTGCCCAGGGCGACCGCGCTTCACAACGTGGAGTTGCCGCTCATTTATGCTGGGGTCCGGGCGAAGGAGCGCAAGGAGCGGGCAGAGCAGAAGCTCGAGCTCGTGGGCTTGGCCGATCGGATGGATCACCATCCTCCCGAGCTCTCAGGCGGACAGAGGCAACGTGTCGCGGTTGCGCGGGCGTTGGTGAACAACCCGGCGCTCCTCCTAGCGGACGAGCCCACCGGAAACTTGGACTCGGTGACGAGTGAGGAGATCATGGCGGTGTTCGTCGAGCTGAACGGACAGGGCCAGACCATCGTGATCGTCACTCATGAACACGACATCGCAGAATATACTAAGCGGCAAGTCCATCTCCACGACGGCGTAATCGCCAAGGACTTCCTGCACGAACCGACAGGAATACATGTATGACTTTCCATAGCTGCTCAATCAGGTCTTGGGCGCTCGCGCTGGTTCTGCCGATCGCAGCGGCGTGCGGTACCGAGTCGGAGGCCGATGATGCTCCTACAGTGCAGGGTGCGATGGTGGAGCGTGGAGACTTGACGCTCACCGCCGAGGCGACCGGTAACGTGGAGCCCGTCCGTAAGGTCGAGGTAAAGTCCAAGGCGTCCGGTGAGATTCTGAGGCTGCACGTAGATATCGGTGACCAGGTAGAGCCCGGCGCGCTCCTCGCGGAAATCGATCCACGCGACGTCCGCAACGCCTTCGATCAGGCCGAGGCCGATCTCGAGGTGGCGCAGGCCCGCCTGGACATCGCTCAGGCTCAGTTGGGGCGCTCGGAGGAGCTGTTGTCTTCGGGGGTGATCTCCGTGCAAGAGCACGAGAGCAAGAACCTGGAGTATGCGAACTCTCAAGCCACCAAAGTGAAAGCACAGACGAACTACGAACTCGCCCAGCTACGCATGGAGGACGTCACCATTCGAGCACCGATGGCCGGCACCGTTCTCGAGAAGAACGTGGAAGAAGGCCAGGTCATTCAATCGGCTTCGCAGAACGTCTCGGGAGGCACCGTGCTGCTCATCATGGCGAACCTGCAGGAGATGCAGGTCCGCACGCTCGTGGACGAAACCGACATGGGTGATATCCGAGACGGAATGATCGCCGTCGTCACCGTGGAGGCCTATCCGGAGCGCCCCTTTATCGGCGAGGTCGAGAAGATCGAGCCGCAAGCCGTCGTTCAGCAGAACGTGACCATGTTTCCGGTCATCGTGCAGTTGGACAACCGGTCGCGTTTGCTGAAGCCCGGAATGAACGCCGAGGTCGAAATCGAGATCGCGGAGGCTCCGTCGGTACTGCTGATCCCGAACGCCGCTGTGGTTACTCCGCAGGAGGCGGTTCCCGCCGGTATGGTGCTCGGTCTCGCTGAGGATGCCATCGACGTGCGCGGAATATTTGGCGGGATGCCAGGAAGACGCGCTGGCGGTGGGCAGGGTGCGGGGCAGAGGGTTGGGCGAGGGAGCGGTGCTGGAGGCGGCAGCGGAGGCGCGACGGCCGAGGCCCCGTCCGGACAGGGCGGCGCACAGGGCCGGCCGGCGGACGGCGGTGCTGGGAATCCTCCTGCCGCCTTCGACTCTATAAGGGCTCGGGTAGCACGTGGAGAGATCACTCGGGACTCGGCCCTAGCGATGATCCAGGCACAGCGGAGGGCCTCAGGACAGGGAGGATTCGGTGACGGATCAGGCCAGGGCAGAGGCGTGTCAGGTGCTGAAGGGGCCGCGCTAGCGGCGCAGGAATCCCGACGAGCAGTAGTCTTCGTGATGACGCAGGATGGGACCATCGAGCCACGTGCGGTGATGATCGGCTTGAACGACTGGGACTTCACACAGGTGGTGAGCGGTGTCGAAGAAGGCGAGCAGGTAGCCCTCATCGGCGCGGCTCAACTCCGGGCGACCCAGGACGCGTTCCTCGAACGCATTCGGTCCAGGTCCTCGCCATTCGGCGGGGGTGGTGGCGGGCGCCGATAGACCATGCTCATCCGAGAGATTCTCTGGGTGGCGTTGGCCGCCGTCCGAGCGAACGCGCTCCGTTCCTTCCTGACCACGCTGGGCATCATCATCGGTGTCTCGGCCGTGATCGCCATGGTCGCGTTGGGTGAAGGCGCACAACGCCGGGTCGAGGAGCAGATATCCAGGATGGGCACGAACGTGCTCACGATCAGTGCGGGACAGCGGTACTTCGGTGGTGTGTCTACCGGCGATACCGAGGACCTCACGGTGGAGGATGCCGAGGCCCTCCGTGACCAAAGCGGTGGTCTGCTGAGGATCTCCCCCATGATCAGTTCACGTGTACAGATCGCCTACTTGCGTTGGAACTCCAGCAACCAAGCCCGTGGGACGTGGCCGGAGTATTTCGACATGTACAACCTGCATGTCGAGCACGGTGAGATCTTCAACCAAGGGCACGTCCAGGGTAGGCGACGTGTGGCGGTGCTGGGTTATGCTGTGCCCGAGGCCTTGGGTACACCGGCGGCAATGTTGGTGGGCAAGACGATCCAGATTCACGGTCAGCCGTTCGAAGTCGTGGGCGTTATGGAAGAGAAAGGCGACGCGGGCTTCTTCCGTCCGGACGACGAGGTCTTCATTCCAACGTCGACGGCCCAGTTCAGAGTTTTCGGGGGACGTAACCGGCTCTCATCGATCTATGCCCAGGTACCGTCTACAGGGGCTATGGATCGGGCCTTCGCCGAGATCGACCGGATCCTTCGACGAGAGCACAAGGTTAAGCCCGGTGAGAACACGGATTTTTCGATCCGAAACTCTAGCGACCTAGTCGCCACGTTCAACGAGACCACTCAGACGTTCACGATGCTTCTGGCCGGGATCGCCGCCATCAGCCTCATCGTGGGTGGAATCGGCATCATGAACATCATGTTGGTGAGCGTGACCGAACGGACCCGCGAGATCGGTGTCCGTAAGGCTCTAGGCGCCACCAGGCGAGCGATCCTCTTCCAGTTCCTCATCGAGGCGCTGGTTCTGTGCATCATGGGAGGGATCTTGGGTGTGCTGGTGGGAGTCGGCGGGGCTGAGGCTCTGACGCGTTACGCTGACTGGGAGACGGCAGTGGCCGTCGAATCAGTGGTGTTGGCTCTGACGTTCTCCGCCGGAATCGGTCTGTTCTTCGGCATCTGGCCCGCGCAGCGCGCCGCCAAGTTGGACCCAATCGACGCTCTACGCTACGAATAAGGGGGCGCCGCCGGGTATCGGCGAGGTCACGACACCGCCTCCCCTAGCACTCCGGTGGCGCGATGACCCCAATACCCAACGGCTAAGTGGAGCCTTGATTAGACCGGTATCTGAGCGGCCCGCGAGGCTGGCTCCTGCAGCCCGCGGTGCACTATGCGGGAGCGGGTGGGTACGCCCTCGCAGCCGGGCCGCGGCTACACCGTGGAGCGAAGCGTCGGCGAAGAAGGCGTGCCCACCCGCTCCCGCCGGTCTACCGCGATAGCGTCACCAGGAGCGGTTGGCGTTTGCGGATTAGTGCGAGGATCGCACTCCGCTCTCGGCCGTAGGCTTCTTTGAGCGCCGCGCGGAAAGCCACCACGCTCTCAACGTCCGTGTTGGCGACCCGGAAGACCACGTCTCCCGGAACCAGGCCCGCTTTGAAGGCGGGAGTGCCCCTCAGTACGTCGATGACGAGGACGCCTCGGTCTGCGCTGAAGTACTCGGACAGGCGAGGGTTGAGGTCACTGAACTGCGCGCCACCTACGAAATTGCGTCCGACCAGACCCGCCGTCATTGGACGGATGTGAACCACTGCCGTGCGTTCCGTGAGTTCAGTTCTACGCTGTTCTTCCCGTTCTCGTCTTTCTAGGGACCCGACTTCGGCCAGTCTGGCCGCGACCTGGGAGAGTTCCTCGGTCACGCGGTTGTTGTCGGACCGAAGCCTGTTGAGCCGGACATCGGTCTCACCCAGTTCCTGGGCCTGCTGCGTAATGATCTCCACGATCTCCAACTCTCGGGTCCGAGTCGCCTCGTGAAGTGTGCTCAACTCCGTACGAAGCCGGATAACGGCCGTTTTCAGTGAGTCGGCCTCCTGAGAAGACAGTAGGAGGTATTCGAAGGGGAGCGCTGATTCAGCACTCAGCACCACCGAGTATCGACCGCCTGCCTCAACGTTGGGGGCCGCCAAGATGGGCTCGGAATTTGACCAGCCCTGCACGGAGTCGCCTCCGAAGCTCCACAAAAACCCTCTTGAGCCCAGTGTGACCGAGACCTCTCCAAGTGCTCCGGGCGCCGCGGGTACGGTAGGGACGCTTACAGCGACCGACGGCTCACGGAACCGTGGACCAGATCTGAACGCGACTGCATTCCTCCTCGCCTGATCCAGGATCCGGTTCGAGACCTCTTCGATAGAGTCCCCGGAGATGAGAAGCCTCACGTGATCCTGGGTTGCCCAGACGCCGCGTGCCGACTCCAGACGTGCTTCGAAGGATTCCCGCACGGCTTCCAAGCGGTCCGACACCCCCGAAGGGAGTGTGAAGTCGGGTCTGGCCCCTGCGGTAAGCACGATGGTGCGCGACCGGTCGTCCTCGCCCCGGACGCCGAAGACGACTCGGTCTCCGATCGCCATATTGCCGGTCAGACTCTCCCAGTTCTGAAAGGTCAGCGGCTCTTCGTCGATGCGTACGATGACGTCACCTGGGAGCATACCCGCTTGTGCTGCGGGACTCCCGTCGACGGTCTGCACCACCTTGACCACTGTTTGGTCAGCACCGGCGCCGTCAGTGGTTACGGTGATATTGATGCTGACGCCCATCCAGCCTCGGTCACTGCGCTCCATGACAATGGTCGGTCGGACCTGTGTCCGGACAAACACCTTCGACTCTCTGACCTGACCTGCTGCGTTAGCGGGAAGTACCGTGATTCCCAATGACAAGGCAATCCCTGCCCACGGGCCGATGGCCCGGAGCCCTGTACCACGGCCTGGCCGCGCGAGTCTCCGAACGAAGCCTCGCATCAGAACCAGTTGTCTCCACCGCTAACGGAGATCTGTCTGAGCGTCTCCTGCCGTTCGGCCAGCACATTGACCAGGAACCCGTTGAAGACCGGGTCGGCGGGGGCGAGGCGTAGAGCCTCCTGGCTGGCGGCAAGCAATCCCTCGAGCGCGGCGACGCGGCTGAGCGGATCCTCGAAGCGGGGCTCGCTATCTCCCCCCGCCAGCTGGCTGTACCGCACCAGCGCCTGCAAGTAGGTCTGCTCGGCGAACTGAACGGCCTGGGCCGCTTCGTCAGCCGTCGAGATCTGCGCCACCGGAACCATCATGTTCTCGAGTGAGAGCGTGCCAGCTCCTCCGTCGTGTGAGGTGACGGCTAGGCCGAATCCGGTTCCGCCCAAAAAAAGTACGGCAGCGGCAGCGGCCTGCATCCATGCCGGTGCGGCAGCGAAGCCGAAACGACGGAAGCTTTCTTCGGTCCGAATCAGACCTTCGCTCACCAAACGCGCTTCCAACGACTCCCAGTCGCCTGCAGGGGGCCGAAGTGCCGTCAGTTCACCCATACTCTCGGATTGGAACCTGTAGACTCTCAACTCCTCGGCGCACTCCGTACAGGCGTGCAGGTGGCTCCGTTCGTCCGGATTGGGCCGCTCGTCTACGAGGCGGGCCAGCGTTTCGCTTGTCAGATGCTCCATACTTCCAATTCCTCTCGATCTTCCGGCGTGTTCAACGCTTTCAGCAACTCTCTCATTTTTCCGCGTGCCTTGAATAACTGGGACTTCGACGTTCCCGGCGCCGTCCCCAACAACTCGCCGATCTCGTCGTGCGTGTATCCCTCCACAACGTGCAGGATCATTACCGTCCGCATCCGCTCGGGCAGGTGGTCCAAGGCCCACTCCAGCTTTTGTGCAAGCAGCGCGTCGCTCCGTGGTGGCGCCACGGCAATTGTCTCCGGCATCGGCGCCTCTCGCTTCTGCCGGGTTTCCGCTCGCCTTACAGCCTGGAGGGAGGAGTTCACGGCAATGCGGTGAAGCCAAGTGGAGAACCGCGAGTCACCGCGGAAGCTGGGCAGAGCTCGAATCGCCCTGATCCACGCCTCCTGGGCGTAGTCGTGCGCAAGATCGTCATCCGCGGCGATTCGGCGGACGACGGCGTATACCCGAGGGGAATACCGCTCGTACAACGAGCGGACGGCCGCGCCATCCCCCTGGACCGCTTTTCGTATCAGCTGAGCTTCGTTCATGCCTTTGGGGCTAGAATGTCCGTCCCTATGACTTCGCCACCACGCCCAAGGGTTGCCTGAAGTGTGTGGGTTCGCATACGGTGCCGCCCATGATCGAGTTCCAGGCCCTCACCAAAGCGTATGGTCGCCTCAAGGCAGTGGACGGTCTTTCACTCCGTGTCGAGCCGGGGGAAGTATATGCGCTTCTAGGCCCGAACGGGGCGGGGAAGACCACCGCGCTGCGTTGTCTGGCGTCTCTGCTTACGCCGACGTCCGGGACCGCGTCTGTTGGTGGGGCCGCGGTGTACGACGACCCTCTCGAGGTGCGACGGCGGATAGGCTTTCTGTCGGCTTCGATGGGACTGTATGACCGGCTCACTCCGGTGGAGTTGCTCAGCTACTTCGGTCGACTTCACGGGGTGCCCGACTCGGACCTAGAGCGTCGGGTCACGGAACTGGTTCGGGTGTTCGGGATCGAGGAGTTCTCCGACCAGCGTTGCGGCACCTTGTCCACCGGCCAAAGGCAGCGTGTTTCGGTAGCACGGGCCCTGGTCCACGATCCCCCGGCCTTGATCCTGGACGAGCCGACGATGGGGTTGGATGTGCTCAGTGGAGAGGTCATCTACCGTTTTATCGAAGACGAGCGAGCGCGCGGCAAGGCGATACTCTTCTCTACCCACCAAATGGCAGAGGTAGAATTTCTCGCCGACCGAGTGGGGGTACTGAGCGCCGGACGGCTCGTGGCCGAGGGCACTTCCGCGTCGCTCATGGTGCAAACCGGACAGTCGAGTTTGGCTAGGGCGTTCCTTGCCTTGGTGGGGGAGCGGACGTGACCATCGCTTGGGTCGTCTTTCGGAAGGAGTTGCAGGAAACGCTGCGAGATCGGCGGACGCTCATGATGATGGTGGCGGTGCCGGTACTCCTCTATCCCATCCTCATGATTTCGGCCGAGCAACTCACGCTCATGGGGCTCCGACAGCTCGAGTCCGAGCCCTCGGTCGTGGGTGTGTCCGGGCCGGCGACTGATCCGGCCCGCGAGTTTCTCGGAGGTTTCGAGGAGGTGACTCTCCGTGAGGTGTCGGATGCATCGGGGGCTGTCCGGTCCGACTCGGTGGATGCCGTGGCACTGTTCGCCATCTCGCCGGTCGCTGATTCGACCCGAACGGTCACCATCGTGTACGACGCCGCGAACGAGCGCTCCCAACGTGCGCGGGCGCTACTGGCTCGGGCGTTGGGCGATTGGGGGGACACTCTGGTGGCCCAACGTTTGTCGGAGCGTGGATTGCCGAGTGGGTTGGCCCAACCACTCTCCGTTGCCGACTCGTCTGTAGCGTTGGCCGAGGAGCTCGGTGGGTACGCTCTCGGACGGTTTCTTCCTCTCCTGCTGATCCTAATGACGCTGCTGGGCACGTTCTATCCGGCGATCGATCTCGCGGCGGGTGAGAAAGAGCGAGGAACTCTGGAGGCACTCCTCACGGCCCCCGTCCCGGCACAACAGATCGTGGTCGGGAAGTTCCTTACGGTGGCGCTCATCGGAGTCATAGCGGCTGCCTTGAACCTAGGGAGTATGCTGCTGACGTTTCAGACCGGCCTCTTCCGGTTCGGTGACGCCTTCGACATCGACTTCGCTCTGCCGCTGGGTGCGGTCGCCCTCATTTTCGTGACCTTGGTTCCGCTCGCCATTCTGTTCGGGTCGTTGTTCTTGGGTGTGGCGCTCCGTTCGAGGTCCTTCAAGGAGGCCCAGAACGCTCTCACCCCGATCTATCTGGCGGTCATCCTTCCGGCGCTACTCCCCGTCTTCCCTGGTATCGAATTTACGGTCGCCTTGGCAGCGGTCCCGGTTGCCGGCGTGGGCCTGTTCTTTCGGGAGTTGATGACGGGGGGGCCGGCGCTGCTCCCTTCTCTGGTCGCGGTGGTGACGACCCTGCTGTGGGCATGGGCCGCGCTCGCCTTCGCGACGGTCTCCTTCGGCAGGGAGCAGGTGCTCTTCGGCGAAGGTGACGGGAGGGTCGAGTCGGGTAGCCGAGAAATCCGGGCGCAAGTCCGTGCATGGCTCGGACCGCGCGGCAGCACCCCTCAGCCGATACACGCTTTGGTGTTCATGCTCGTGGTGGGGGCTTTCTTCTTCTATCTCGGCTTTCCTCTCCAGGCCCGACTGGGAGAAACCGGACTACTCCTATCGGAGTGGATGCTGCTCTTCACACCCGCGGTGTTGTTCGTGACGCTTGGCGGCTTCAACGCGCGCGCCACCTTGTCTCTGCGGGCGCCGAGGAGTCGGCAGCTCGGAGCGGCCTTCCTCCTCATCGCCGGAGCGATGCCGCTCGGGTGGTTTCTCGCATGGATTCAGGGGTTCGTGATTCCGGTACCGTGGGAGTTGCTCGAAGGCCTGGACGAGCTGCTCACCGCGGGGAGTACACCCCGTCTTCTGTGGTTACTCGTCATATTTGCCGTCACTCCAGCGCTGTGCGAGGAGTTCGTCTTCAGAGGGGTGCTTCTCGGCGGGACCCGAGCGAGCGGGTCGATCATGCGGGCCGCTCTTCTCAATGGGCTCGTATTCGGTGTGTTCCATGTCTCGTTCGAATCGGTCTTCCGGTTCCTCCCGACCGCCTGGCTCGGGGTCGTGCTGGCGTGGGCCGTCCTCACGACCTCCTCGATCTGGGTGGGGGCGCTGATGCACTTCGTCAACAACGGTGTGATTGTCCTCATCGCCTCCTCTCCCGGGCTACGCGCGTGGTTCGAGTCGGGAGGTGAGGCTCCGCCTTGGCTCCTGCTTCCACCGGCCATCGTGTCCATGATAGTCGGTGTCAGGCTGCTCCGAGTGAGTGTGCGGAGCGACGATTCGGAGCGCTCGGAGGGAGGGGCGAGCGAGTAGTCGTTGATGCGGCGGGGAGCGCTGGCCCCGGGGGGGTTGGCGGGCGGGTTGGGGGACCTATCTTCTTCGCGTGGATCAAACTCTTTATCGAGAAGCCAAATGAACGACCAGTCACGGCCCTTGGCCGGCGCTACCCACCTGGAATGCACCGGCACCGGAGAAATCGTCGAGAGTGAGGCGCTCCACGGGCTTTCTGCGGCCGGAAAGCCTTATTTTGCCCGCTACGATCTCGACTCGCTGAAGCCGTCGTTTCAGCCTTCCGACCTGCCTGCCCGACGCTCCGATCTTTGGCGGTACGAAGAGGTGCTTCCGGTGCGTAACAGGGCCTTCCAGATCAGCTTGGGTGAGGGTTGGACCCCACTTCTCGACGCTCCTCGCGTTGCATCGCGGATGGGCATTGAAACGATTTGGGTGAAGGACGAGGGGCAGAACCCCACGGGGAGCTTCAAGGATCGCGGGCTTTGCCTGGCTGTTTCGCGGGCGAAGGAACTGGGCGCGACGGAACTCGCCCTGCCGTCGGCGGGCAACGCAGGTGGTGCAGCGTCGGCATATGGCGCGGCCGCCGGGCTTCCGGTCCACGTCGTCGTACCGATGGATACACCGGCCCCGATCATCGCCGAGATGAGGGCTTTGGGGGCCGACCTGCAGCTGCTGGACGGACTGATCACCGACTGCGGGAAGGTCGTTAAGCAGGGCGTCGAGGAGCATGGCTGGTTCGACCTTTCGACGCTCAAGGAGCCGTACCGCGTGGAGGGCAAGAAGACCATGGGCTATGAGGTCTTCGAGCAGTTGGGGGGGCGCCTTCCCGACGGCATCGTCTACCCGACGGGCGGGGGGACCGGGCTGATCGGCATGTGGAAGGCCTTCGACGAGATGGAGCGTCTCGGTTGGATCGGGCCCGAGCGCCCCAAGATGTTCTCCGTCCAAGCCGAAGGCTGTGCACCGATGGTGCGGGCCTGGCAAAGCGGGGCGACCGAAGCCGAGATGTGGCAAGACGCCTCGACCTACGCGTCGGGCCTCAGGGTTCCGGGTGCGGTTGGTGATTTTCTCATCCTCAGTGCCGTCCGTGAGTCGGGTGGCGCCGCAGTAGCCATTCCGGATCGTGACATGTCGGACTGGGTGGGCTACCTCGGCGAAGACACCGGAATCTTCGCCGCTCCCGAGGGAGGGGCTGTGGCCGCCGCGGTACCGGCGCTGCTCCAGATGGGAGCGTTGGACCCGAGCGACGAGGTTGTCCTCTTCAACACCGGCAGCGGGCTCAAGTACGTCGGAATGTCGCCGGTCACCTGATCGAGATGGGCATTCTCGGGCCGTTGCTCTGGTTCCTCCTCGGCGGACTCGTCGTCTATGCGTGGATTGGCATGAGACGGAAGATCAGAAAATCTCTACAAGTCCCGCCGCCCCACGTAGACGATCAGGACGTGCGGCAGATTGAAGAGATAGGGACGCTGATCACTGATGATCCGGCGCCACTCGACCTGGACATCATACGGGAAAAAGAAGACGAGTTCTGGGAGCAGACTTGGGACGAAGCCGAAGAACTCTAACCTACGGCTTTACTCGGTAGTAAAAGCCCGGAAGAGGGATGGGGCGGTGGCTGACCGGTGTGTCGTCGGTTGGATTACCCCGCTGGATCCACAACCCCTCGTTGAGGGCCAGGCTCGCCCCCACGGAATGGTCATCGGCAAAGCTCCAATCGGCACCCACGGGGATCCGGAGAAGCAGTGTCTGACCGGTCTGTTGAGTGGGATCCTCCGGAAACGCAGTGACCCCCCAGAGTCCGACTCCGATGAACGGTTGCAGATCGCCCCCGCCGAAATACTGCTTTCCCGTGACCGCGACACTCACGTCCTTGAAGCCGAACGTGGCCAGGTTGGTATCTATGCTTCGGTCTCCCCAACGAAACTCGAAGGACAGGCCCACGAGACCGATGCCACCGGCGGTGACGCCGAGACGGAACACCATGTCGTCGTCTCGGGAAGGCGCCTGGGCACGGGCAGACAACGGTGTGAGGGCCAGCAGGCCTGCGGTCGCCGCGACCAACAGAAGTCTGACGTATCGCTCCCGCGCAACGCGAGAGGAGTGGGGCCGATAGACCGAGTCTGGAGTAGGTCGAAAACTCATGGCGCCAGAGTATAGAAGAAACGGCCAAGGGGGGCTATCCTATCAGCCTTGCTGCGTGCCCCTCTCTCTGTGGCCGGCAGTGCTCAACACGTTGGCGGGAGGGAAGAGGTTGTCGCACAAGGGTGCATCGAGTGCAGTGAGGCGCCACCCCCGGGCGGCGCTAGGTCTCATGATGATCGTGACGGCTGCGTCGTGTGCACCCCCTGACCGGCCGGTTCGGTCAGTCGGCCCACTGCCTCAGCCCCTACTCGTGTTGCTCGAACCGGATTCGGTGCGGACTCGTTTCCTCGGAGACGGACTAGCCTACCACTACCTGTGGTCTCCCAAGGGCCCGTGGGCAGTCCACGTCCTTCGGGTCGATCTGGAGCGTTGCGACCTCGGGTTGGGCGTGCTTCCAGCCGGTCATGACAAGCCCTCCGATCCGGGCCTCGCCACCGTTTCGGCTTTGGTCGAGTACGCAGGCGGTGAAGTCCTGGCCGCGGTCAACGGTGACTTCTTCACAGCGGAAGGCCGGCCCGTGGGACCTGAGGTGGCGGACGGCAGGCTTCTGCGATCCCGCGTTCGGCCTGCTTTGTCCTGGCACCCCGGGAGCGATCCCTGGATCGGCACGACCGAGGTCGGGCAGGGGGGGCTGAAGGCCGGCTTCTGGGTCTCTTCCGACCAGACCAGCCACGCCCAGGTCATCGGGGGGTTCCCGGAGTTGCTCGACCACGGCACCGACGTGATGGGGCTGGGACTCGACCCGACCCAGAGCTTTGCCGCCGCTCGTCATCCACGTACCGCGGTGGGGTTCGATCCGGTTGCCCGGCGACTCTGGCTCTTGGTGGTCGATGGCCGGCAAGGTGCTTATTCGTCCGGTATGACCCTGGCTGAGGTCACCGCTGCGCTATCGGCGGTCGGCTCGACGGAGGCGCTCAACCTCGATGGGGGAGGCTCCAGCGTCATGGTCGTTGCGGGGACGGCGCTCAGCAGTCCCTCCGACGAAGAGGGCGAGAGGGCAGTGAGAAACGCCCTAGCCGTTGTCACGGACCCCGGCTTCTGCCGGAGCGGTCAGTAAAAGGGCGGTCCGGTAGGACACTGCTCCAAACTCTAAAACGCCGCGCTGACCCCCGCGAAGACGGCTCTGCCCGGCCCGGGCTCGTAGTACCGGCCTCCGAAAGCATTAACCGCCACAGCCGCCGCGTAGGTCTTATCGAAGAGGTTGGCGACACCGGCGAACGGAGCGACTTCCATGCGCCCGATGCGGAACGCGGATAGGCCCGTGCGTGCCTCCCAGAGCGAATAGGCCTTTGTGTACTCACCGTTCCCGTCATTGACGGGCATGCGGCCTACGTAGTCACCTCGGACCTCTCCGAACCACGCTCCATTTGTCACCCTGACGAATCCGTCGAGCCGGTGTCTGGTCAGGCCCGGAACGTCGTTGCCATCGAAGACATCACCGTCCACCACATAGTCGGTGAAAGTGGCTGCGATGTACGTGTGGGTGAGCTGGGCTTGCACCTGCCCGGGCAGAACCGCTCGGACGGAGCCCTCGAACCCTTGGTACTTGGATTCTCCGCTGTTGCGAAAAAACGTCCGGCCGTCCTGCAGGGGGTCTTCGAAGGGCACGAGTTCGTCCTTCCTTTCCGTGACGAAGACACTCGCCTCATAGCTTATCCTACTCTTTATCTGGCCCCGAATCCCCACCTCTCCGCTCACTCCGCGCTGCGGGTCTAGGTCGGGGTTGAATCCGCCGCCGCCGTCGGGGCGATTGACCAGCTCGGTCGTGGACGGAGTGTCGAGCGAGGTCGCGACATTCCCATAAAGGATGAGTTCGGGTGTCACTTCGAGATGAACTCCTAGGGTAGGGCTGAGGGCGTCCATCGTACGCCCCCCGGACTCGTCGGGATTCTCCGCGGTAATGAAGTGATCGTCCGCTTCGAAGCGGAAACGATCATAGCGAAGGCCGCCCATGGCCCAAGCTCGCGCCGAGATCGGTGCTCGTACCTGTAGGAACAGGCCGGTGGCCGAGACGGTCTCGCGTTGATCTAGCGTCAGTGCTCCGCGTGCCCCCCCTTCGTTCTCGAAGTTCAGGCGGTTGTCGCGCTGAAGGTCCAGGTCGATTCCGGCGGTCCAGGTCAAATCACCAGTCTCTCCAGGTGTCTGGGTGGTAACCGCGGCCCGGGCTCCGAAGGCCGTCCGTTCAAGGTCGATCACTCTGGGCGGGATCGGATTGTCCATGTTGCGGAATAACCCCCACCCCGAAAACTGTGCGTGGATTCCGCCCAGCGGACCGGACCACGACACCCCCAGCTGCCCTTGATGGACGTCTTTGCTGGACCCCTGGTTCACATTGAAGCCGCGCGCCGTTCGAACCCCGGCCTCGAAGTCGGCCTGGTTCAACTGCCCCGCGTTTTCTCCATCGAGGTCGAAGAAGTTACCGGTCACTTGCAGGGCTCCCCCGGCGACCTCGGTTCGCAGCTGAGCGTTGCTGTTGAATCGATCTGCCCCGCCGAAGAGAGAGGACGGATCATCGGGGTGATCGCGGAAACCGTCGTAGGATAGGTGGGCTAGGTTGACCAGATACGAAGTCCCGTCGACGGTTCCGGAGGTCGTGCTCTGAATACGCACCAAGCCGTCGGCACCAAAGACGCCCTTGGCCTCCTGGCGGATGGGCACATCAGGCGGCTGGGCGGTCTCGAAGCTCAAGACTCCCCCCCCACCGTTTCCGTAGATCGCAGAGGCTGGGCCACGCAGGACTTCCGCACGCCCGAGCGACCCGATATCGATATGGTCCAGGGTGGACTGTCCGTCTGCGAGGGTCGCCGGAATCCCGTCGACCAGGACCTTGAGGCCGCGCACACCAAACTGCGCGCGCGCGCCCGCGCCACGCACGGAAATTCGCTCCCCGACGGTGTAGTTGTAGCGATTCTGGACTTGGACGCCCGGAAGACCCTGCAGGGCCTCTTCCAGCGAAAGGCCGGTGTTCCCGAGCTGTAGGTTCGTCTCACCCTGAACGGAGACCGCAAAGGGGGTGTGTCCCAGGCCATCCAAGCTGCGGGTCACAGTGACCAAGACAGAGTCCAGCGGCACCACACTGTCCGGTAACTCCTGGGCGGCGAGTCCACCAAGTCCTGCTCGCAATAGGCCTAGGGCAACCATGCCTACGGCAGCCACCGCCCTGATCGGGGTCTCAAGTGGAACGACCGTCATTGTCCTGTCCCTTCCTTCCAATGCCCTGACAGGGCATTGCACAGTCCGACTTCCTTCAGTGCCAGATTGGGTATGCTGAGTCCGTAGTTGCCCGCCGGAAGTCCCGGAAAGCTGAAGCGTCCTTCGGAATCGGTAACGCTCTGGTCGGATCCATCGAGGTCAACGACCACTCCGGCTACGGGTGCGCTCCCAATTGGATCCATAACCACGCCGTCGAGGGCTCCGGTACCCGAGTCCACCACCACCTCGCCCCGCACGTCACTCACACGAACGATCAGGCCGCCTTGCTCCTTGATGCCCACGAGTTCCGTTCGTGTGCCGCCTCGCTCCCCCCGGGTGGCGGCTAAGAGCGGCATCCGAATCGTCCATTCTCTCACGATCCATGTGCCGTTCGGCAGGCCCTCGAAGCGCACGCGCCCGCCCAGACGATCTTGACCCGGAACGTCGAGGCCTTCATAACCGTAGTCCAGCCATTTCAACTGGCCGTTGGACGGGTCCAACCAGAGTGTCCCGCTGATCTCCGTAATGCCGCGTTCCCCGACCGGCTCAAAGGCAAGGCCAATCAATCCCTCTGACTCGTCCTTGCCCTCGGCGAGTCGCATGCAGTGGGTGTCGAGGAACTCCTCGGATAGCAATACGTCCGCGTCCGGTGCGTAGTAGACGCTTCCATCTGCGTCTGCCCGAACGAAGCCCTTCGACAGTAGGTCATCTACGGGTAGACTCTTCCAGGGGGTTGGCGTGAGAATTCGATCGAACCGACTCTCTTCCTTTAGCACACGGCGTCCCCGCGCGTCCAATTCTCGCTCGAACCGACGCGTCAGGTATCGGTAGAAGCCCCCGCGGGTCGTCTGTGTAGTGGCTTCGAGGGCCTTTCTGGCTTCTTCCCAGACCTGGGCCGTGGCTTCGCTCGCTCCCGGACGCACCTTGCAGCGACGACCGCTGCTGACGGTCAGACCGGTAAGCACAATCGCCTGGACCGGGATCTCGAGCCTATAGGTGACGGTCTCCAGACCCTGCACCGTAACCGGATCCGAGTGAACGCTGGCGTGGCCGATGCGGTCGGCGCGAAGCCTGAACGTGCCCGCGCGACTCAGTGGAAAGCTGAAGCGACCGGTTGGATCGGTGAGTCGCCATAGTACCTGATGGCCGGTCTCGCTAAGCAATACGACGGCTGCGCCGTCCACCGGAGCTCCGCTTTCAGCGTCGAGAAGCGTGCCATGGATGGCTTGTGCGCTCAGCGGGAGCCCGGTTCGAAAAGACGCTCCGAGAAGGAGAGCGACGAAGAGAGCCCGGAAGTCCCGGCGTCGGATTCGTATCGGATGCATCATCTTCCCAACACCCCTTCGACCACGGATAGGCGTCTCAGTGTACTACGACTGGATCCGCTTTCAGGATCCCACCTGACGGTTCTTGGTATCCGTCTTGCACATGACTGAACGGACGACGCTGAGGGAGCGCCCTCGTCGAGGACACGTCGCGCTTGATGCTACATTGGGACGGCGTCTAACGCGAACCCTAGTTCTTGAGCCAAGTGACTAGGCCACATAGTTTTACTAGCTGCCTGCCAGCTCGGTCCAGAAAATTCGAGCTGCCCTGTTGCCCGTCACGTATTGGACGCCTGGTGAGAATCCGCTGCCGACACAGGATTGCGATGGAGACAATCATGAGGGTGATTCCACTAGGACTCATGGCGGGAGCGGTGTTGGGCGCACTCGGTATTTTGCCGGCGCTGGTGCCTGCTGATGTCGTTGGCCAACAGAACGGCTTCGAGCCGGAGCATTACTACGACGTTGTCGATGTCGGCGACGTGGCCGTGTCACCAGCCGGGGACTTGGTGGCGTTCACCGTGACCCGCGTCTTAGAGGAGCAGAACCAGAGGAAGCGTGAGTTGTGGATGCAGCCTCTCGAGAATGGGCGCCCGGATGGCGATGCGTATCGGTTCACCGACCCCACGGTGGATTCCCACTCTCCGATTTGGTCGCTTGACGGATCCCTCTTGTCGTTCGCCTCAGATCGAGGTGGGGACGAGAACTCGACCTGGTTCGTCAGGGTCGCAGGGCGAGGTGGGGAGGCGTTTCACGTCGACGGCGTACGCGGTGAGCCGGTGTGGTCGCAGGACGGTCAGTGGATCGCATACCTGGCCAAGCCGGACGGTGCTTCGACGGAAAATCGGGAAGGCTGGGTGGCCCCCGACGCTCTGACCAAAACGGTCGACCGAGAGCGATTCGACGGCCGCGTAATCACCTCGATCCGTTACAAGAGCGACGGTACGCTCACACTTCGTCCTCACCCTGATGTAAACGACGTCGACGAGCTTCACCTGGTGTCCGCAGCGGGAGGGGCTCCGCGTCGGCTGACCGAGCTGCCGTTCGACAAGGCGGATGCGCGCTGGTCGGCTGATGGGCGCACGCTCTTCTTTACCGGAAACGAGCTCCAACACGACGAGACCAACCGAGATCTCACTCAGGATATCTGGGTCGCACGGGTAACGGATGGTTCGGTACAGCGAATCACGACCAATCCGGGGTCGGAGACGTCGCCGGCGCCGTCGCCGGATGGCGGACGCTTGGCTTTCCAGTACACCTCCGAGCGGGGTGCAACCCAGGACCTCATGGTCGTGGACATTGGTGCCGATGGTCGTTTCGACGGTGCGCCGGTCAATCTGACCGAGGAATGGGACCTGGATCCTGGTGCCCCAGCGTGGACCGCAGATGGAACCGGAATCTTATTCGAGGCCTCGATCGGTGGTGACCGCCACCTCTTCAGGGTCCCTGCGGCCGGTGGGCCGGTCACGCAGGTTACTCGAGGTGAGCGGCGACTGAGCAGCGTCTCGTTCTCCGAGCGCGGTCACATCATGGCGTATGCCTCCACAGATGCGGGTTCACCGACCGAACTCTTCGTCGCTAGGGGTGACGGAACCGGTGAGCGTCGGGCGACGTCACTCAATCAAGAGTGGTTGTCTGGCGTCACGCTGGTGGCACCCGAGCGGCTGACGTGGACCGTGGGTGCTGGCGTCCAAGTCGAAGGATGGGTCGTCAAGCCGCTGAACTATCAGGCCGGTCGTAAGTATCCGTTGATCCTCAAGATTCACGGGGGGCCGCACGGCGCTTACGGCAACACTTTCTTCCCGATCTTCCACGTGTTGTCGGCCGCCGGCTTCTTCGTCCTCTACGCCAATCCGAGGGGATCGAGCGCATACGGACATGACTTCAAGTATGCCACGCGGGGCCAGTGGGGTGTGATGGACAGCGAAGACTTCCTTTCGGGAGTGGACGCGGCGTTGGCCAAGTATCCGGACGCCGACGCCAGCCGGCTCGGGGTCTCGGGTGGAGGCTACGGCGGATACATGACGAACTGGCTCACGGCGACGTCCGGTCGTTTTCACGCCGCCGTGACTTCTCGTTCGATCTCCAACTGGGAGAGTTGGTGGGGATCGTCCGATGCCCAGGGCCTGACTCGATACGAATTCTATGGAGAGCCTTGGGAGCGTAGAGATCTCTACCGCCGCCTATCGCCGATCTCCTACGTCGAGAACGTGACCGCGCCCACGCTGATTATCCACAGCGAGAACGACTTTCGTACGCCGATCGGCGATGGAGAGCAGTGGTTCATGGCGCTCAAGAAGTTGGGTGTACCGACCGAGATGGTACGCTACCCGCGGTCTTCCCACGGGTTGTCGAGGACGGGCGAGCCGTGGTTGTTGGTCGACCGGCTCGAGCGGATCCGGAGTTGGTTCCGACACTGGCTAGTCGAAGAGGCCCCGGGGTAACGTTCGACGACTAGTCGCGGATCTGACGACTTAATCCATGACAGGCTGACAGGAGACTAACCCGACGGCCTTCGGGTCGGATCGGAGCCTTGGGGGATCGGTCGCGCAGGCGGCCGGGCGTCCGTCCGGCCCGGAGCACGGTGACGGACACGCCGCAGGTTCACCCCGTCTCGCATGGCGTCCAGCACTTGGCCCGCCGCGTCGGGAGCGAGAGTGCCTGACCGAGCGCGTCGCGTGCCTGATCGCCTAGGGAGCGAACGCGATCGCGATCACCACTGGTCAAGGCTAGGCTCGCCTGACTGAATAGCCCTTTCGCAGTCACGGTCTCGACGGACGCTGCGGCCGTCATGTTGGTGACCATAGAACTTGATACGTCTTCGATGAGAGAGGCGGTGAGATCGGTGTCGGTAGCAAACTCGATCTCCACGTCCTCGACCGGCGGCATATTGTCGAGCTCGGGATCGCTCGGGGTATCCGTGCATTCGGCCATATGGATGGCACCCCACAGGATGACCATCAACATCAGGAATCCGGGGGCTCCGCTGCTGGAAGCTGGTGATCTGTACATGATTATCTCCTTGTGAACGAAGTGCGTCTCTGCTTCGAGACTGGTACTAGACGACGGAACAGTGGGAACGGTCACATCGGGTCACGGGCCCGGTTGTCCGGCAGCTCCGAATTCCCCTACTTTTGCACCCCGATCACACGCACGGAGACCATGTGAGCCATCGTTCAGAATCCTTGCTGGGCTTCTCGCCCAGGGTGTTTGCCGCCAGGAGAGAGCGGGCTCTTTTGGCGATCGAGGGTTCTGCCCTCGTACTTCCTGCAGCGGAATTGGCCTTGAAGTCTGCGGATACCGAGCGCCGCTATCGTGCGGACAGCGAACTCTTTTATCTGACCGGTATGGTGGAGCCAGGAGGTCTGGCCGTGTTGCGCCCGGGCGGCGAGAACGGCGACTTCGTGCTCTTTGTCCAACCGCGGGACGTAGAGGCGGAGCGGTGGAGCGGTGCTCGCCTCGGTCTAGAGGGTGCCTACGAGGTTTTCGGATCGAACCAAGTCTATGACATCAACGAGGCTGAGAAGCGTCTACCGCACCTGTTGGCCGGGACCGAAAGCGTGTATTTCCGCCTTGGCTCCGACTCTGTTGTCGAGAGGCCGGTGTTAGAGGCTCTGGCAACGGCTCGACGTCGTGGGGCACGCAAGGGAAAAGGGCCGCGCGGTGTGATCGATCCAGGCGCCATCCTGGATCCACTGCGTTTGAAAAAAGACTCGGAAGAGTTGGAACGGATGCGCAAGGCCGCGTCCGTGACCGCTGACGCGTTTCACGAGATGTCCTTGCAGGTGCGGCCGGGAGTCGGGGAGTGGGAGCTTGAAGCCACACTCGATTCGGGCTTTCGCAAGAGAGGTGCATGGGGCCCTGCCTATCCGACCATCGTCGGCTCGGGACCCAATGCGTGCATCCTCCACTACTCGGCGAATGAGCGTATCCTCGAGGATGGCGATTTGGTGCTCGTAGACGCCGGGGCCGAGTACGACCTCTACGCCGCGGATGTCACCCGAACTTTCCCGGCCTCGGGGCGCTTCTCCCCCCAGCAGCGGGCAATCTACGATGTGGTTCTCAGCGCTAACCGGCGTGCCGTCGAGTCGGTTCGTCCCGGAATCACTTTTGCGCAGGTCCATCGTGTGGCGCGTGACCAGCTGATCGAAGGGCTCTTGGAATTGGGGATCCTGGCGGGAGGGAAGGATGGCGTCCTGGAAGAGGAGAGCTTCAAGCCCTTCTTCCCACACCAGACCTCACATTGGTTGGGCTTGGACGTTCACGATGTCGGCGACTACTCCTCGGAGGGCGAGTCGCGTGTCTTGGAGGAGGGGATGGTCCTTACGGTCGAACCGGGTCTTTACTTCCCGACTTATGCGGCTGCTGCGGCGGGGATCGGTTATCTGGATATCGGTGTTCGGATCGAAGACGACGTCTTGGTCACCGACGACGGCCACGAGGTGCTTACGGCCGGGGTCCCGGTGTCTCCTGACGAGATCGAGGCGCTCTTGGGAGACCAACCGTGATCGACCCCACCCCGAGTTGGGACTCGTTGGTAGATCCTTCACGTTCCGGCCTGGTGGAGTCCCTACGGAGCCCCGGTCCCGTGGTTACCGTCGAATTGAGGCCTCCCCGAAGCGGACTGGACTCTGCCCAGGGTATGGATACCTGGATCGATCTCAATCATTCGATTCGGAATCTGGCGCTGAACAACACGTTCGTTTTCCTGACCGACGATGCCGTGGGGTCTCGAGAAGAGGAAAACCTGGCCCATCTGGCAGCCAACGTGGGCTCGGATGTCCCTCTTTCCCGGCTCGTGCCGTTCCTGACCTGCAAGCACACTCTTGAATACTGTCTCACGTACGCCGATCGGGCTCAGTCGCTCGGTTTTGAGGCCATTGCGGTGGTGGGGGGAGACGCCTCGGTGGGTCCGCCTCGCTGCGTGCCACACGCCTATCTCCTAAGGGAACGGATTCGGTCTCGGCAACCCTCGCTGCGCCTCGGTGGTTGGGCGAATCCGCACCGAGACGTTGCCGAGCAGGTGGACTTCTTAAGCGCCGACCACTTCTCGGCGGACTTCTACCTGACCCAGGTGGTGTCTCACCACAGCGTTGATCGCGTGGCAGCATTCCTAGAGGAGTGCGACAAGCGAAACGTCGAGGCCCCGGGCGTCTTTGGCGTCTTCTACTATTGGAGTGCGCAGCCGAAGACCCTAGGAATGCTGAAGGAGTTCTTCCCCGTCCCGGTCGAGGAATTGACACGAGAGTTCGATGGCGGCGCCACTCCGGACGAGGTTTTGGCTCAAACGCTACAGGCGCTCAGGTCCGCCGGTGCTCAAAAGGTCTATGTGAGCAACCTGGGACACCGACGCGTGCAGGATCGCTTGGCGGAAGTCGTGGAGCGAAGCGGTATCTAACCCGTAGCTTCGAGCCCCGCCAAGACGGCCAAGGCCGCGTCGAGATGTTCCGCCGGCACGCCGATGTGGACGCCCGCAACCAAGTCCCGCACATGTTCCAACATTTCGATGGCGACCTGTACTCCTTCGGCCCGAGCTGCGTCGGGGCCGTGGGTATCTGCCGCCTCCATCCGCCCGAGGACCTCTTCCGGCACTTCGATGCCGGGCACCTCATTGTGGAGAAACTCTGCCTCTACAAGGGAGGTCAAAGGCCGTAGGCCGACCACGACGGGCACGTTCAGGTCGGGCGCCTGACCGAGAAAGTCCCGTAGGCGCTCAGGGGCGAAGAGTGGCGGCGTGACCACGAAGTGGGCACCAGCATCCGCCTTCCAGCGAAACCGTCCGATCTCTTGGTCTTGATCGACCGCCACCGGATTCACGCGCACCCCGATCACAAACCGAGTTGGCCTTCCAATCGTGTTGCCCCCAGGATCGACGCCCCGGTTCAAACCATGGACCACATTAGTCAGTCCGATCGAATCGATATCGAGAACAGCCGTTGAATCGGGGTAGGGGCCCTGAGTGGGCGGACGCCCCGTCACAACCAGCAGGTTCCGGATACCTCCGGCAGCGGCACCGAGAAGGTCGCTGATCATTCGCGGCATGTTTCGATCTCTGCACGGGTAGTGCACGATCGTTTCGATTCCGACTTCCTGCTGAATCAGCAGTGCGGCTGGAAGCGCGCTCATGCGACTGCGTGCGTGCGGGCTGTCCAACACGTTGACGCAGTCTGCCCCGGCTTCCTGGATGTCCCGGCACTGAGCGAGCATCCCCTGCGGATCCCACCCCATGGGCGGGACGATCTCCAAGCTGGCGACGAAGTCGCCGTCCGACAGCTTGCGACCCAAGTCGGAGCGTTTGGCGATCGGCATTTCAGCCTGAGTATCTGGGGAGCGGGCGGTGCGGTCGCCTACCCTTACCCTCGCTACCGACGCCTGGGCGCTGGCCACCACCGTGCGAATCTTCCGTACGTGGTCGGGGCTCGTTCCGCAGCAGCCTCCCACGAAGAGCGCCCCCGCGTCGATCATACGTCGTGCGTACTGAGCCATGTATTCAGGACTCGCTAGATAGATCTTGCGATCACCCACCGCGCGAGGAAGTCCCGCATTGGGTTGAGCGGACAAGGGTCGGTCCGTGACCTTGGCCATGCGCTCCACCGCGTCGAGCATGACCGCGGGCCCCACGGAGCAGTTCAGCCCGATCACGTCGGCTCCCCAGTGCGTCACTTCGGAGGCGACCGCCTCGGGGGACGTGCCGTACGATGTACGTCCATCTTCTCCTACGGTGATCTGACAGAAGATCGGGAGTTCGGAGCTGTTGCGAATCGCCCGGAAGGCTTGCTCCAGCTCGTTCAGGTCACTGAACGTTTCGAGAATGAACCCGTCGACGCCCCCCTCCAGGAGGCCATCGATCTGGCGTTGGTAGAATACCTGGGCTTCTTCCCGCGAGGTCGGCCCGAACGGTTCGATTCGGATACCGAGCGGCCCCACGGCTCCCGCCACTGCCACTGCCGCGTTCCCGCCGGTGGCCCGGCGCGCGAGTTCCACAGCCACGCGGTTGATCTCTTCGGTCCGATCGGCCAGTCCGTGACTCGAGAGTTTGACGGGATTGGCACCGAAGGTGTTCGTCTCGACGATCTCGGCTCCGGCAGCGACGTAGTCCCGGTGGATCGCCTCGACAATATCGGGCGTCTCCAGGTTCAGCCCGTCGTACGAGACGTTTACGAACACGCCGCGAGTGTACAACTCGGTCCCCATGGCGCCGTCCATGACATGGACTCGTCCGTCTCCTATCAGTGCCCGCAGAGCACCGTTGCCGTCCGTCGTACTCACAGTCCTTCACTTTCCGGGTCGTAGCCCAGGTTGGGAGACAGCCATTGTTCGGCATCCGCCATTTCCATCGATCGGCGCTGGGCGTAGTCGGCCACCTGATCGCGCCCGATTCGGCCGAGCCCGAAGTAGTGCGCCTCGGGATGGGCGAAGTACCAACCCGAAACCGATGCGCCCGGCACCATGGCAAAGCTCTCGGTCAGCCGGATTCCGATCCGTGGCTCGACGTCGAGGAGGTCGAACAGGACCTCCTTTTGTGTGTGGTCCGGGCACGACGGATAGCCGGGCGCCGGTCGAATCCCGACGTAGCGCTCAGCGATTAGGTCGTCGCTGGTCAGGCCTTCCGACGTTGAATAGCCCCATTGTTCGGTGCGGACGCGCTCGTGCAGGCGCTCAGCCAGCGCTTCGGCCAGCCGGTCCGCCAGCGCCTTCGCCATGATGCTTCCGTAGTCGTCCAAGTCGGCCTCGAGCTCCCGGCACAATTCGTCGAGACCCAGGCCGGCTGTTACCGCGAACCCTCCGACGTAGTCGTGCAGCTCTGATCCCTTTGGGGCTATGAAATCTGAGAGGCACACGTTCGGTTTTCCGTTCTTCTTCGCGAACTGCTGTCGGAGCCCGAACAGGGTTACGCTCCGATCGTTCGATCCCAGAATTTCAATATCGTCACCCACGCTCTGGGCCGGGAAGACGCCGGAAACGGCTGCGGCCCTCAGCAGGTCACCCTTCACAATCCGGTCGAGCAGTTGTCGTGCGTCGTCGAATAGACTTCGCGCCTGCTCTCCGGTTTCTTCTGCGTCGAGAATCTCAGGGAAATGCCCCTTGATTTCCCAGGCCTGGAAGAAGGGGGTCCAGTCGATGTACTCGATCAGTTCCGTGAGGGGGTAGTCCTCGAACACCCGGACTCCGGCCTCGGTTGGCGTTACGGGTCCGTGAACGGCCCAGTCTACTTCAACCGCGTTCTCCCTAGCCTCTTCCAGGGACAGCAGGCGAGACCGATCGGCCTTCGCAGCGTGCGCCTCCCGTTCGCGCTTGTGCGTGTTGCGAACCTCTTCTAAGAAGTCCTCACGACCCTCTTCCTTCAGGAGGGAGCGGAGCACCGGGACACACCGAGATGCGTCTGTGACGTGGATTGTGGGCCCGTGATACTTCTCGTCGATCCGAACAGCCGTGTGTCTCCGGGACGTGGTGGCCCCGCCGATCAGGAGCGGGATCTCGAAGTCGAAGCGTTCCATTTCGGCAGCGACCTGCGCCATCTGATCGAGCGACGGCGTGATTAGACCGCTAAGCCCGATCACGTCGGCACCATGACTGCGAGCCTCGTCGAGAATGGTCTGCGATGGGACCATCACGCCCAGATCCACGACCTCGTAGCCGTTACACTGCAGGACCACGGACACGATGTTTTTACCGATGTCGTGCACATCCCCCTTCACGGTGGCCATGACGATCTTGCCAGCGGACGACCGTGCCGCGTCACCGCTGGCCTTCTCGGCTTCAATGAACGGGAACAGGTAGGCCACCGCCTTCTTCATGACCCGAGCGCTCTTAACGACTTGAGGGAGGAACATCTTTCCGGATCCGAACAGGTCGCCGACCACGTTCATGCCATCCATGAGTGGGCCCTCGATGACGTGCAGGGCTCTCTCGGAGTTGGCCCGAGCCTCTTCGGTATCCACCTCGATAAATTCAGTCACACCATGAATCAGCGCGTGGCGCAGGCGATCCTCGACAGGGTCCTCCCGCCAGGCCTCGTTCTTGTACGCGGTCTGGCCGGCTCCCGCGTACTGCTCGGCGAGTGATGTGAGCCGTTCGGTGGCGTCGGGGTGTCGGTTGAAGAGGACGTCCTCAACGGCCTTGAGAAGGTCGGGTGATATCTCGTCGTAGACGGGAAGGGCACCCGCGTTCACGATGGCCATGTCGAGGCCGGCCTTGATCGCATGGTACAGGAAGGCCGAGTGCATGGCCTCTCGCACTCGGGGACTGCCTCGGAACGAGAATGAGACGTTGCTCACGCCTCCGCTCACGTGTGTGTGCGGCATCCGTTCCTTGATCTGCCGTGTCGCATCGATGAAGGCGATGGCGTACTCGTTGTGCTCCTCGATGCCGGTGCCTACCGCGAAGACGTTGGGATCGAAGATGATGTCCTCTGGGGGGAATCCGACTTCATCCACGAGGATTTCGTACGCCCTCTCACAGATGGCGACCTTCCGCTCCACGGTGTCGGCCTGGCCCTGTTCGTCGAAGGCCATGACGATGACGGCGGCGCCATAGCGGCGTGCCAGGCGGGCCTTCTCGACGAAGGGGGCCTCGCCGTCTTTGAGGCTTATGGAGTTGACCACCCCTTTGCCCTGAACGCATTTGAGGCCCGCCTCAAGCACGTCCCAGCGAGACGAGTCGAGAACGAAGGGAATCCGGCTTACGGACGGTTCCGACCCGAGCAGGTTCAGGAAGCGTGTCATCGCCGCGACGGAATCGAGTAGCCCTTCGTCCATGTTGACGTCGAGCAACTGGGCGCCGCTCTCTTCTTGCTGGCGCGCCACCTCGACTGCACCCTCGTAGTCGTCGTCGGCGATCAACGCTTGAAAGCGCCGGGAACCCGTCACGTTTGTCCGCTCGCCAATGTTGGCGAAGAGAGAATCGGGCCCGAGCGTGAGCGGCTCCAGGCCACTCAGTCGGCACCGGCGGGGCAGATCAGGCACCTCACGGGGCTTTAGACCGGTGACCGCATCAGCGATAGCCTCGATATGGTCCGGGACCGTGCCACAGCACCCACCAACGATGTTGACGAATCCGGCTTCGGCGAACTCCCGGATAATCGACGCCGTGACATCTGGAGTTTCGTCGTACTCGCCGAATGCGTTGGGCAGTCCGGCGTTTGGATGACAGCTCACCGGCATCTGTGCCACTTGCGCCATCGCCTCGAGGTGAGGCCGAAGTTGCTCCGCTCCCAAGGCACAGTTGAGACCCACCGAGAAGAGCCCGGCGTGAGATACGGAGTGGTAGAACGCCTCGGGAGTCTGGCCCGTGAGCGTACGCCCGCTAGCGTCCGTGATCGTGCCCGAGACCATGACCGGCACCCGTTCCCCTCGCTCGTCGAACAGGTCGAGGATCGCGAAGAGGGCAGCTTTCGAGTTGAGCGTGTCGAAAACCGTTTCGACCAGAAGCAGGTCCACGCCGCCGTCCATCAGCCCCTGCGCCTGCTCGCGATACGCCGCGGCGAGTTGGTCGAACGTGACGGACCGGAATGCAGGATTCTCCACATCCGGAGATATAGACGCGGTTCGATTCGTCGGGCCCATGCTTCCCGCGACGAACCGGGGTTTGTCGTCGGTGCTTGCTTCGTCGGCGGCCCTCCGGGCTATCGAGGCGGCGGCCAGATTCACCCTGTAGGCTTCGGCCTCTAGCTCGTAGTCGGCCAACGATATGGCCTGGGCATTGAACGTGTTCGTTTCCACGATGTCCGAGCCGGCGTCCAAGTAAGCCTTGTGGATTTCGTAGATGGTGTCCGGCTGAGTGACCGAGAGGAGGTCGTTCGCCCCCATGAGCGGGACGTGGTGGTCCCGGTAGGTGTCACCTTGGAAGTGCTCCTCAGATAGCCCATACGCCTGGATCATCGTACCCATGGCCCCGTCGAGGACGAGGATACGGCGGGCCATTGCCTCCTGAAGGGCGACGGCAGAATCACTGATGCGCTTCGGGCCAGTGGCTGGGTTAATCATCGGAATCGTCTCACGCCTCCCATATCGGCACTCGGAAGGGGATCCGAAAATCAAAACCTCGTCGCAAACCGACAGCGCCGAGGTCTGGCTTTTTAGCGGTTTCGTGCCGGGCCGCAATACGCCTCAAATTACCCCGTCCGAATTGTGGTCAAAAGCTAGTGCCGCGCCTTCGGAATTCCTAATGTACAGTGCTGGAGGTGTCCTACGTTACCAGTAGTATCATCAAAGAGATGAGAATTCGACCTTGGCCATGACACAGACTTCCACTCCCCGAGCGAGCGCCGAGTTCTTCAAGGGGCACGGCTTGGGCAACGACTATTTTGTAGTCGAAGTCGGCACCGATTGGAAAATGTCTCCGGGCAATATTGCCGCGGTGTGCGATCGATGGAGGGGTCCGGGGAGCGACGGCATCGTCGTTTTGCTGGACCGTGCCGGACCTCCCTTTCGCCTCCGGATGTTCAACCCCGACGGCTCCGAGTTCGAGCGTAGTGGCAACGGCCTTCGCATCCTCGGGTCATACCTCGCTGCAGAAGGTCTGGTCGGCGGCGAGCCGTTCGACATCGAGGTCGGCGGAGACACGGTCCGCCTGCACGTCCTGGGGCTCCGGGACGGCGGAGAATACGATGTGTCTGTCGACATGGGCCGGGTCGGTTTCGGTCCGGTTGCGGTGGGACTGGACCCCGAGGCGCTCGACGGCGCTGGAGCCATCGATCTGGGCGAGGCTGGTGCCCAAGTGCTCGAGCTCGTTTCAGTTGGCAACCCGCACGCGGTCTTCTTCCCAGAGGTGTGGGCCCCGGAACAACTCGATGAGATCGGTCCCTTGCTGTCGACCCATCCCGCCTTTGCTTCGGGGACCAATGTGCAGATGGCCCGCGTGGTGGGTCCCGGAGTTGTGGAGGCCCGCATTTGGGAACGCGGCGTGGGGCCCACGTCCGCATCGGGTACGTCGTCCTGCGCGGTGGCGGCGGCCACGGTGTCCTCGGGCAGAGGCGAGGCGGGTGAGTACGAGGTGCGAATGGAGGGGGGTAGCCTTCAAGTAACCGTAAGCCCTCAGGATGACGTCACGCTCGGGGGGCCGGTTCAAGAGATCTGCCGGGGCAGGCTCACCCTCGGGTTCTTGGAGGGGCTGGAGGCCCTCCCGCCGGGCCGACCTGGGCCGGGCGGGGTTTAGGTTCTCACACGCTTGAGCAAGATGAGCCCACAGGTCAAGAACACAGCGTTGGGGATCCAGGCGGACAAGAGTGGCGACATCGCCCCGCTCCTGCCTGCCGCACCGGCCAATCGGAACACGAGCATGTACAGGATCGTAGATCCGAGCGCGACGCCTATCCCGTAGGCCGCGCCCCCGCGCCGAGAACTCGTGGCCAACGGCCCACCAAACAGAACGATCACCAAGGTCGCCACGGCAATCGCCTTGCGTTGTTCCTTCTTTACGAGGAGACGGCTGGGATCGCCGCCCGAGCGACTGATGTTGGCGGCCATTCGGTCGAGTTCCTCGACCGTCATCTCGTCTTCGTCGTTTGGTCGTTCGAGCAGGCTCGTTGGATGCTCTCCGAAGCCTGTAGTGCGAAGCGAATCGAAGTGGAACGTCAGCGCCGGGCGATCCTCGGGAAGGATGCGTAGATAGCCGTCTCGAAAGGTCCACCCGTTAATTGTGTCGAAGGGAACCTCTCGCGCGGAGATGTGTTCGGCGGGTCGCCCCGAAGACGAGGGAGGAACTTCCATGATCACTTCGCGCAGGCTTGCCGGATCCACGTTCAAGCGCTGAACGGTGAGGGTCCGCTCGTCGTCCCCCTTGAACACGAAGGTGGCTCGCCACTGCCTTCGCGGGTCCTCACTCCGCAGAATCTGCCCAGCTCTTCGCTTAGCCACGGGAACGACCTCGCTCAGGACGAGACCAGCCCCGGTCAGGCCGAAACCCATCAAGATCAGGGGGACCATCAGCCGATGGAACGAAATTCCTCCCGCCTTTGCCGCCATGACCTCGCGGTGCTGGGTCATGGTGTGGATCGTGAAAACTGCGGCTAGGAGCGCTGCGATCGGGAAGGACCAGGAGACGTACTCGGGCACTTGGTAAAGGTAGGCTAGCGCGACCTCTCCAACCGTGAGCCCTCGATCGAAGTACCGGTCAACGTACTCGACAAGATTCCCCACGATGAAGAGCAGCGGAGCCCCGATGATGAAGAGGGCGAAGATGCGCAGGAACGTTGTGGCGATGAGCCGATCGAGTATCCGGATCATGCCGAGGCTCTTCGGGGCCTCATAAGTCGTCGCGCGAAGTCGCCGACCGCGAACAGGACCTCGTCCAGCCCGCCGCCCCTATTCGCACCGGTCGATTTTCCCATGCGAAGCGCCAAGAATAGTCCGAGTGCGAGGAAAGCCAGATCGGGGGCCCACATGGCCAAGAACGGAGTGACGACCCCCTTGTCCGCGAGGTTCTCGCCACCGATCAATCCGGCCCAATAGACGGCAAAAATGCCCACCGACACTGCGATCACCATCCCGACCCCTCCACGGGGGAATCGGATGGCCAACGGCGCGCCCATCAAGACGAACACGATGCACGCGAACGAGATCGCGAACTTCTTGTGGATTTCGACCCAGAACGAGTCCAGGCTCGTCTGTAGGGCGTAGATCTGCCCCTGGTTCTGCCGACCCGTCATCGCGAGCCGCTTGGTCATGTCGTCTTCTTTGACCAAGAAGCTTTCGCCCGCGACCTCATTCTCATCGACCGTAAGGGCCGGAATCGGCGTTACGTCGTACGGGGTGGGCGACCCCTCCGGAGGGTGCCCGAGCGCTTGATCGAGCGCCATGCGAGCGCGGGTGTATCCGGTCTCGTGCACTCGAGCGATCTCTTCGATACGGTCAGAGACTTCATCGTGGAGCATCGCCACCGACATCTCCCGATCGCTTCTCACCGTTCCGCCCTGCTGGCGTTCCAGCTCGTCGCTTACTCCCCTCAACGGGATGATCTGCGTGTCGAATTCAGATCGATTGAACTCGCCGGATCGATCGGCCCCCACCTCTCTAACCTCTCCGTCGTACAGAGTCAGGTAGAGGTCAGTCCGAGCCTCGTTGAACTCCATCTTTCCACTCAACGCGTAGGTCGTCCGATGGGTGTACGGGTCGCTCAGGTCGTAGATTACGACATCGGTCATCTCGTTGGTGATGGGATCTATGGTGGCAGCCTGCAGGTAGACAGTGCCCGACTGTGACTCCATCTGGAGATGGTTGATCACTCGCTCACGGAGTTCTAGCGTGGGGCTCTTCTTGCTGAGATCAATGATCAGGTTCTTGAGCTGATGATTGGTTTCCGGGAGCACCTGGTCGTTGAAATAGAACATGACACCAGCCAAGATGACGCCGACTCCGAGCATCGGAGCCAGCATCCGCGAAGGCTTGATTCCGCCTGCGGACATGGCGGTGATCTCGTTGGCGGCAGTAAGCTCACTGAAGGTGTAGAGTACTGACACAAGGACGGCCATGGGGAGAGTCAGCGCGATGGTGTGGGGTAGGGAGAGCAGTACAAACTCCCCGATTACACCCCACGGCAGACCTTTGCCGACGAGATTTTCCATCCGCTGTGCTACAGCGTTCAGGAAGAGAAGCCCGGTCAAGGCCGTAAAGGCGAACAGAAACGGCCCAGCGTGAGCACGGATTAGATACCTGGTGATTATCCCCATTCGGACAACGTTACACCCTACCTCGACATCCGATCCAGGGCTGACTGCCTAGTGGTCCGCTCCACTACGGTATTGTTGGCGTACGGACTAGCCGCACCCTTGTCGGGGGGTGGGTTGGTGGCCCAGGCGGCCCAGGATGCCGCGAGTTGGCGACCGCCGGCGTTGGAGTTGCCAGCGTTTCTCGCCGCTTTTCCCGGGCGCTCCGGCGGGGCAGCTCCACTGGCGGGACAACTCGGGCTCAAGCCCGTGGGCCTGCTCGTCCCTATCGAACTGAGCGTTCCCGATGTGGTGCGGGGTGGGCCCGTGCCCGCGGCGTCCCGCTGGCTGGTGGGCGCCGGGCCCACTCTGATCCGGCGTCGCCTAGCTCTCCAGAGGCTGGCGCTCTTCGAGCCGACGACGCCACCTCGGACTCGCCGGGTTCTACCTATCGTAGGCGACGCGACGCCGTTGGCCGGCGGCCTGGCCGACTTGGACGTCGAGATCGTTGGGCAGGCTGAGCTCGGCGGTGATTGGACCCGTTTTCGGCCTTGTGACACGAGAGCCCAGTTTTCGTGTGAACCGGGCCTGCTGCCTCAGCTCAACCCCGACATTCAGTTCGCTGTCCGTGCTCAAGGGACGATCGCCGAGCGCATCACCCTCGACGTGGATTTCGATCAGGCCCGCGAATTCTCGGCAGCCAACAACATCAACATCTTCTACGACGGCGGCGACGACGACATTCTGAAACGTGTCGAACTCGGCGATGTGACGTTCGCGTTACCGGCCTCACGCTTTCTCACCGAGGGGATTCCAGCAGGAAACTTCGGGTTCCTAGCTTCGGGACAGGTGGGGCCGTTGGAATTCGACGGAGTTTGGGCGCAGCAGCAGGGTGATCTCTCCCGGCGCGAGTTCAGGCTCAGCGGGGGGCCGGGCCAGGAAAGCTTCGTTCAGGTGGACACGTTGGTGCTCGACGACGCCGACTACGTTCGCGGTCAGTTCTTCTTCGTAGTGGATCCCGAGTTCATCGATCGTAGTCCTCACATCGATGTGCTGTCGCTCGATCCGTCCTCCGGTCCCGTGGCTCTATCCCCCGGTGCGGAGCCGCTCCAGGTCTATCGCTTCGAGACCGACCCCGTCACCCGTCAGCAGGTCGAGGGGTTGATTCAGGCGGATGGCTTCGCCTCGAAGAATGGCGACACGGTGGAGGAGGCGGGCTGGTTCCGCTTCTTGCAGCCGGGTGTCGACTACTCGGTACATTCGAGCGGGCTCTGGCTGGCGCTCCGTCAGCCGCTGAGGCAGGACGAGATGCTCGCTGTCACCTATGTCACCGCGACCGGGGACACCATCGGGACGTACAATCCCGAACGTGTCTACAACGAGGGTGGACGTCCCCGGCTGAAGCTACTGAAAGCCTCACGGGCCAATCACCGCCCCGGACGGCCCACCTGGGATCTGGAAATGCATCAGGTCTACCGGGTCTCATCCTCCCCGGATGTGGACCCGAAATCCGTCCAGCTTACGATTTCGCTGGGAGAGCTGAGCGCCGGGCGAACCTTCAAGCGAGATCTTGACGGTAGGGATATCACGTTTCTTCGACTCTTCGGGCTAGACGAGGAATCGCCCGTAGATGTCCTCGACGGGGCGGGCGTGTACAAGCCGGCGCTCGCATTCTTCCAGGATCAGCCGGTCATTCCCGGCGTGTTTATCGTCTTTCCGACGCTGAGGCCATTCGCGACGCCACCACCGATCGAGTCGCTCCGCCTGAGCGACCTCCAGTCGGCGTCCATCCTCGGTGCGGATAGCAACCCCACCATCTACGAAGAGGAGGATCCGTTTCTGCGAGAGAGCGGAGGGCTGTATCGACTGACCATTCCCTTCGAGCTTCGGAGTCGAGGTGTCATCTCGTCCTTCTCGCTGGGTGCGATCGGTATCCGTGACAACTCCGAGAGGATTTTCATAGGAGACCGTCTGCTGACCCGTGGCTCCGATTACGAGATCGACTACTCCATTGGTCAGGTAAGGCTCATTCAGCCGGAGGCCTTGTTCGCCACCGCTTCGGAACCGGTGGTGCGCGCCACTTGGGAGCAAAAGTCCATCTTCCAAGTCGCTCCCACCACGGTATTCGGTCTCAGTGGCCGATTGGCGGCAGGGGAGGTGGGTGGCTTTAACTTCCTCGCCCTCCATCAGCGAGAGCGCACCCTGGTGAACCGGCCGCAGCTCGGGGTGGAGCCGGCCGCCATTACCCTGAGTGGCCTCAGCATGGACTTCGACTTCCCGGCTAGAGGGCTCGATCGGCTGGTTGAGAGCATTCCGTTCCTTCGGGTTGGTGGGCCCTCCCGGATCGCGGTTCAAGGGGAGGTCGCGTTGTCTTTCCCGAATCCGAACATCCGTTCGGACGTTTTCCTGGACGATTTCGACGCCTCTAACGAGCTCGCACTCTCCCTTTTCTCTTATGACTGGCGCCACGGCAGTGCGCCCGGATTTCGGAGTGGGGCGGAGGCCACCCTGCCGGTCGCGCTCAATGAAATTGACGCTGCCGGTCTCGTTTGGCAGCACAGTTGGACTCTTCCGGGAGTTCGCCAGGACAGCGTGGGAGTGTTTGCGGGCTTCCTTCCAGAGGACGACATCGATCGACAGATCAATATTCAGGGTAGCCAGGTCCGAGAGATCGGCATGCGCTTCTCTTTTACTCCAAACGAAAACACACCGGGCGGTACCTCATGGCGCTCGATTACTACCAGTCTCAGTTCGACCGGTCTCGATTTGAGCAAGAGCGAGTTCCTCGAGTTTTATGTTGCCGAGGGGGATTCTTTGAGCCTGGTCATCGACCTGGGAGCCGTCGCCGAAGACGCCATGTTCATCGACGTCGACGGTCGGCTCAACGGGGTAAAAACCAACGGTTCGCGTTGGGGGGCGGGCATCCTGGACCACGAAGCCGATCCGAGGCTTGGCGAAATCTGGAGCCAGGACGCCGACCAACGCGGCGTTTGGTTCGAGGCATGCGAGGCCGAGGCTGCTGCTGTCTATTTCATCGGTGATCCCCGTGCCAATTGTACCCGGGGCAACGGGAGGGAGGACACAGAGGACCTAGACGGCGACGGCAACCTCGACAGTCTCGAGCGCTACTTGCGATTCGTGGTCCGCCTCGACGGATCTTCACCCTACCTCGCTCGAACGCGCGCCGAGACCGGGACCAACTTCCAGCTCTACCGAGTGCCTCTCAGGGGGGCGGGCGCCACTGCGGTGCCAGGTGCGTTCTCGGAGGCGGACTTCCGCTCGGTCAAGCACATGCGGATCACGGTGGCGGGGTCGAAGGAGCAACAGTTCACCGTCACTCGCATGCGCGTGGTGGGGGCCCATTGGGTCAAGCGCACCGAATCGGGCGTCATGCGAGGCATCGTAGGTGACACGGCGAGCATGGTAGGGCGAGCCGAGGTCGGACCGGTCAGTCGTGTCACCGAGGGAGAGGGATACGAGGCGCCCCCCGGTGTGGTGCAGGAATTGGACGATCCGACGGCCGCCTTCGGAGGCCGCGGTTTCGAGTTCAACGAGAAAGGGTTGAAGCTTCAATACGAGGACCTCCAAGCGGGAGACCGTGCCGAGGTTTTCAACCGCTTTCCGCAACGGCCCAGAAATTTTCTGGGCTACGGAGAGCTGCGCTTGTGGGCTCTCGCCCGTGCGGGTGACTGGGGGACGACTCAGCCCGTCTCCTTCTTCGTGAAGGTCGGTGAGGACGACGAGAATTTCTATCTGTACCGCACCCCACTCACTCGAGTGGTGAGTCCCGACCGTGTCTCCCCTGGCGATTGGTTGCCCGAAATCGTCGTCGACTTCAACGAATGGCTCGACTTGCGGCGGCGGGCCGAAGAAGAACTGATCGTTCATCCCAGAGGGCCAAACGACGCCCCGCTCGAGTTATGGTCTCGCGACTCTACTTACGCCGTTGTCATGAAGGACCGCGCTCGCGCCCCGAATTTGGCCGCCGTCCGCGAACTTTCCCTCGGGGTCTGGAATCGGCTGATGGGGGCCACGACAGGTGAGGTGTGGATCAACGAGATGCGGCTGTCCGACGCGCTCCGTGACGTGGGTGTCGCGTCGCACTTCGGAGTCGATGTGGAGGCCTCCGACGTCTGGACGACCCATATGACGGTCACGAGCCGAGGCGCATTGTTCCGACAGCTCGAGGACAATCCGACCTTCCAGGCAGATCGGGTCTTCAGTTTGAATTCGACACTCAGCCTCGAGCGCATGACGCCCGCGGCGTGGGGAGTTGAGATTCCCCTCACGGTATCCCACGTTCAGGCCGATCAAGATCCTCAGTTCCTGAGCCGAAGCGATCTCCGAGCCGGTGGCGTCGAGAACTTGCGCCCCACGAATTCTCGACGGACGCGCGTGGACGTGTCGTTTCGGAAACGTACGCCTTCTGCGAACCCGGTCGTGGGCCTGCTGCTTGATGGGCTGGAGGCGCGGGCGGGCTACTACACGGTAGGTTCGAGTTCCATAACGGCGGAGGGATCATCGGAGGGGGTAGATGCACGGGTCGGATATGGTCGAGTCGTGGGTCGACGTGATTTTTCTCTGGTCCCGGGCTTCTTGAAGCCGGTCCTTCGCTGGGTGCTGCCCGGCCCGATGGAACAGGCGATCGTCGATGGCCGGTTCCGATGGACTCCCGAGCGGTTCTCCTTTGGCGCCTCCTATGCCAGGACGGACCAACGTGCTCTACGCTTCGATCAAATCGCCACCAGTCCCAGCGACAACACGGCTCTGGAGACCCGCTCGCCGAGAGAGTCGCTCGAGGGAGCGATGGAGATCGTGTTCCAACCGTTCCGTGCGGTGACTGCCCAGGCCGACTTGGTGTCCATTCGCGATCTGTTGCGCCCCGACGAGTCGGTGGCGGACCCGTTGGTTCAAGATCTCCTGGCGGCGGAACGCTCGGAGCTGATTGGATTCGACTTTGGCTGGGAGACCGATCAGTTGCTCCGAACTCGAGTAAATTACGAGCCTCGGTTGGGCGATTGGCTGCGAGCCAATATGGGATGGCAGACGTACTACTCCAGCGATCGGAACGCCACTTTCGTTGATCGTAGCGCTCAAGATGGCGATACCGTGCTCGCCCTCCAGCGGAACGTCAACGGACAGAGGGACTTCACAGGCCAGTTCAGTATTGTGCCGGTAGCCCTTCTCGGCCGCGTTGGGTCCGACTCGGAGGAAGCCGAGTCCGGTGGACTGGTCAGGCGGAGCTTGGCAGCGCTGGATCCGATCTCGATCACCTACCAGGACGGGATCACGTCACGGTTCAACCGCGATCCGGTCGACCCTGGGTTCGCTTACCGTTTCGGGATCTCGGACACCGAGGGGTATCGGTTCCTGAGTGCGGACACGGCCACCGCGCTAACTGAACGTACCGGCTGGACTGCTCGTTCTGCGGTGCGATTACCCGCCGCCCTCCGGGTCGGTGTCAGCTACCGGATGAGTGAGGCCAATACGCTCGATACGCGGAGTGATCGTACGCTCCGGCGCGAAACGTGGCCCGACGTAACGGCCTCCGTGACCAGCCTCCCGCTACCCGAAACGCAGTCGTTTCTGCAGCGCGTGAGCCTGTCTACGGGATTCCAGCGTATAACGCAGGAAACGGCGTACGGTGGGGTCGGCCAGCAAAGGCGTTTCCAGGAGGATGAACGCGTGCCGGTGGACGTTGCGGTGGTCTGGGCAGGAGGAATTTCCACCAGCTATCGGGGGTCCTTCGTCAGCGGAAGGGGTGGGGATCCCACGGGTGACACTGAGCGGACCAGGGAAAACCACACGATTTCCGTTTCCGGCACGTTTCGTCCACCGTTCGGGTTGGCCGAGCAGCTTGATCGGCCACTAACTACCTCTGCCCTCGCCCAGTACACGTCCGATCGAAACTGTCGGGCGACGGCAGGTGGAACAGCGTGTGTGGCCTTTCTCGACGAGCTCATTCGGAGTCTCATGGTGCGTCTGGAGACGACGGTGTCCCGCACCGATCTCCGGCTCCAGTTGTCTTATACGGATCGCAAGTCCTTTGTGGGCCTCCGCACTGGATCGACACAGTTCCAATTCGGCCTCTTCGGCCGTTTCATCATCGCCGACGACGCACTTCTGCGCTGAACCTCGGCGGACCTGGTGAAGGATTCCGGAACGCAGCTCCCGTAGGGCCATGAGTTCGCCCTCGGCTCCGGCCCACAATCATCGGTGACCTCTGCGGAAAGTCGTGCCCTCCACCACGGTCGAGGCCTTGCTCGCTGCAATGGAGCCGATCATGATCGTGGTCCTCGGAGTTGTGGTGGGTGGCATGATCGTGGCTATGTACCTGCCGATCTTCGACATGATCAATGCGGTGGGTTAGGCCGGCGGTTAGGCTCCACGAGACGGCATCGAGTCGCCGGCCCTCTGGCTGGGGCCGGCGACTTGCCGTTCAGGGTTTTCGTCACATAGCCGCTTCAGGCACGTATTGTTGTCAAACACGTCCGAACCATTTGATCGGGAAGGAGCACCGATGGCGGATACGATCTTCGGGCAGATCGTTCGCGGGGAAGTCCCGGCTGACATCGTTTACCAGGACGAGCTGGTTACGGCATTCCGTGATGTCGAGCCACAAGCGCCGACCCATATCTTGATCGTGCCCAATCGTCCCATCCCCACCTTGGCCGACGTCACAGGGGCGGATGAGGCGGCGCTCGGGCGCATGATGCTCGTCGCCGTGCGCCTAGCTGAAGAAGAGGGAATAGATACGGCGGGATACCGGCTGATTCTGAACTGCCGAGTCCACGGTGGCCAGGAGGTCTATCATGTCCACCTGCACCTGATCGGCGGTCGGGCGCTCGGGCGGATGCTTCCGGATTGAACGTCACGGTTCACTCCGCCTTGCCCGGACCCGGTCACCTGACAATCTTCTTCGCTTCATACACTCCAGATAGAGAGCACTAGTGGAAAGCTTCGAGAATCTCGTCAGCGCGGTGCGGGCGTTTGTTTGGGAGTGGGGTGTGCCGGCCGGCGACGGCAACATCCCCCTCGTCATCCTGGCGCTCATCGGAGTCGGGGCGTATTTGACGCTCCGACTCGGTTTTATTCAGCTTCGCCACTTCGGGCACGGCGTAGCTGTTGCCACCGGGCGGTACGACGATCCGAACGATCCCGGTGACGTTTCACACTTTCAGGCCCTGACCACCGCACTTTCCGCGACTGTCGGAATCGGGAACATCGCCGGAGTGGCTCTGGCCATTCACTGGGGCGGGCCTGGCGCACTATTCTGGATGTGGGTGACTGCCGCCCTGGGCATGGCGACCAAGTTCACGGAGGTTACGCTGGCTCAGCATTACCGGCAGGTTCACGCCGGGGCGGACCAGGTAGTTGGTACGGTCTCGGGTGGCCCGATGTACTACATCGAGCACGGATTAGGGCCGAAGTGGAAATGGATGGGCATCTTCTTCGCCACGGCTCTCGGGTTCACTGCGTTCCTTACCGGTAATGCGATTCAAGCGAACACAGTTGCCGACACGATCGGCACCGCCTTCGGAACGGCCCAATGGATCACTGGTGCCGTCACCGTGACGGTCGTCGCCGCCGTCATCCTCGGCGGTATTGGTCGGATAGGAAAGATCACGGGCATTCTGGCTCCCGTTATGGCCGCCGTCTACGTATTCGGTGCACTCGCGATCATTCTGATGAATGCCGGAGCGGTCGGTCCTGCGTTCGCCACGATTTTCCGCGAAGCGTTCAACCCGACGGCCGGGGTGGCCGGCACGGGTGTCGGAGCCATTCTCGTCACGTTGATGTGGGGTGTGAACCGCGGCCTGTTCTCGAATGAGGCAGGGCAGGGTTCCGCCCCCATCGCTCACGCGGCGGCCAAGACTGACGAGCCGGTCTCAGAAGGTGTTGTGGCGCTACTCGAGCCGTTTATCGACACGATCGTCATCGTGACCATGACCGCGCTGGTTATCATCATTACGGGCGTCCACACCGAGCGCATTCCGACTGAGATCACACTCGGCGGTGGCGATCTCAGTTGGGTATCCGGGGACGCTCAAAGCGGGTATTCGTCGGTGAACGAGCCTGATGAGATTCAGATCCAGAACGGTCGCCATGCGGCGGGCAGCGCCACCTACGTTGCGTGGCACGAAGTCGCCTTGGACGAGTTGTACCTCGACGAGGGAAGGACTCAGCGCTTCTCGGGTTCCATCTTCCCGGCGAGAGGTGAGGCTGTGGACGGCTCGGGGACGAGCCACACGTCTCTGTACAGCATGGCCATCGAGAGTGGAGCGCCGCTCACGATGTATGCGTTTCGAAAGGGACTCGCACCGTTGGGCGACTGGGGCCACTACGTCGTGATTCTCTCGGTCTTCCTGTTCGGGATCTCTACGGCCATTTCGTGGAGCTACTATGGGGACCGGTGTGCCAATTACCTCCTAGGCGAGAAGGCGATTCGCCCCTACAAGTTCGTCTACCTCATCATGCACTTCTTCGGCGCTATCATTTCGCTGAATCTCGCATGGGAGATCGGCGACATCGCGCTCGGTATCGTGATTCTGCCGAACCTGATCGCACTGGTGATGCTCTCCGGGAAAGTGAAGGAACTAACCGACAGTTACTTCGAGCGGAAGCCGTGGATCAAAGCCGGGCAGTAGTCCGGCCACTTAGTAGTTCAAGCACTGGCGGGGGTGGCCGATCGGCTCCCCCGCCTTTGCTGTTTACGATCTGGGGTCCGGATCTGCGTGGGCCCCTTCAATCCGAAAGTCATCCGGGTGTACTGGTCGGATCTTGAGATCGATGGCGAGCCAGACCGTCTTTACAAAAGGGTAGAAGACCACGGGTGTTGCGGTCGCCAAGACGAGAAGCCACCGCTTAAGCGCGGCCCAAGGGACCTCGGTAAGGGTCACGAGAATGGTGACGGCGGCCCCCGCCACGATCAGGAGTTCAGCCACAACGAAGTTGACCACGTAGCTTCCCAGAAAATAGTCGACCTCTCCCCGGTCGAGCTTGAGGTGGCAGCGAGGGCAGGCCTCAGCCATTACCACCCACCTGCGGAAGAGCTTCTGCGACCCGCAGTTGGGACAACGCAGGGGGAAGGCGTTGCGGAGGTGAGCTGCCGGGGGAGCCGGAGACGAGATGTCGAGTTCGGATGTCACGCTGTGTTCTCTCGAAGCGTTTGCCGGATAACGATATGCCTCCCAGTCTGTGGGATGCCCCTGAATCTAGCCGAACCGACCAAGTGACGATGCCCGATTCATCAGGACCTGAGATCCCCGAAGCGTGGCGTCCATTGGAAACGGCGTTGATCGCCTTCCACGATCACGGAGAACCGGCTGAAGTGCTGGTCTCGAGTGACCTTGGCGACCCACAGGCTCTCCCGGCGTCGGTGTTCTTCCGGTCGGAGGACGAGATAGAAGACTGGGAGTCAGCGGCGTTGGATCGATGTGGAGAAACCGTGCTCGACGTCGGTGCAGGTGTCGGGGCTCACGCATTGATTCTCCAGAGCAGAGGGCGCAGTGTTACGGCCCTAGAGGCCTTGCCCGGAGCCGTTAGGATCATGAACCAACGCGGTGTGGCAGACGCCAGGCTCGGCACGTTGGCTGATATCACGGACGAAGCGGGGTACGACACCGTCCTGATGCTGATGAACGGATCAATGCTGGCGGAGACGCTGGTCGGACTCGACGTACTGCTCGATCACATAGGCCAGATCTTGAATCCAGGTGGCAGATTCCTGATGGACTCCACCGACCTCCGCGTATCGGAGGGCGACATATCGGATGGCGACCCGTTAGAGGAGGGCTCATCCAATAGTGGCCGTCCGCTCGACGGGCGGTACCATGGCGAACTGCACTTTCAGATGTCGTATCAGGGGGTCCGAGGGGCAGTCTTCCCCCAACTCTTCGTCGATCCGCAAACGCTCACTGTCAGGGCGTTGGCACGTGGGTGGGAGACAGCGGTTGTCTGGCGAGGGGAGTCCGGACGATTTTTGGCCGAATTGACTCTTATCTAGCCGCTCCAGCCTTCTCCTCGGTTCGCTCTTACGTGCTCATGATTCTTCCGGGGACCACTGCACCATCCCCGAATCGGTCGCGGAGTCCGTCCACGGCCTTGCCCAGGGCGCGCTCACGCTCCCCTTCGATTCTATCTCCATCTTCGAACAGTCCCAGTTGAGCCGGGTCGATGCCGGCCACGAAGTTGGTAAGCCCTACCCCCAGCAGACGTGAAGGAGTACGACGGCGGCTACGGAGTTCGCCGAGCAGTTCGCGTGCTACCGCGAAGACGGCGGCGTCCGTCTCGACCGCTTCCGGCACGGTGCGGCCACGCGAGCGGGTGGTGAAGTCGCCATCTCTCAGCTTGACTGTGATCGTGCGAGCCCGCAGCCCGGATCTGCGCATGGTTCTTCCGACGGACACCGAGAGCTTCATCATCACATCCTCCAACTCCTCTGATGTGTCCAGGTCGCTAAAGAACGTCCGCTCGGAACTGATGGACTTTCTTGGCTCTCTCGGATCAACTCGGTCCGAATCCAAACCACGCATGCGACGATGCAGCCAGAGGGCTCGATGTTCGCCGAACCACTTCTGTAGCCACTCCAACTCGACCTCTAACGCTGATTCGATCCGGACAAGGCCACGACGCTTCAAGGAGTCGACGAGGGCCGGGCCAACGCCTGGAATGTCGGCAAGATCCAGGCGGCGCATGAAAGCGGCCTCCTGGCCCGGAGCGACAATGTGGACACCCCCAGGCTTGGCGACGCTCGAAGCGAGCTTCGCCACCATCTTCCGAGTGCTGCCACCGATCGAAACCGAGATATTCGTCTTCTTGAGCACGGTGGAGCGAATACGAGTGGCGCTCTCCTCGAGTGTCTCGCCCATCAATCGGTCGGTTCCCGTGAGGTCGAGGTAGAACTCATCGATCGAGGCCGCCTGCACCACCGGTGAGAGATCTCTGAGCGTTCCGCCGATCTCTTTGCTCCTCCTGCTGCAGGCGCCTCGCGGCACATCCACCACGGTAGCGTTGGGGCAGAGTCGTAGGGCTTTGGCCGTCGGCATTGCGGACCGTACGCCGTATTCCCTGGCCGCGTATGAGGCAGAGGTGACTACTCCCCTACCCGTTGGGGATCCTCCGACGACTAGAAGCTTGGCCTTGCCGGCCCCCTGCGGATCCTCGAGCCGTGCGACCTGGACGTAAAAGGCGTCGCAGTCGACGAGAAGAATTCGCGTGGTGTGTCCGGCTCCGTCAGGGTGCATGCCGTCGCGAAGGGTTGGAAGTGGAGTGGGCCGTGCAAGGAGCGCCGCGACTTCGGCGGAGTGCCTCTATCCGATTCAAGTTAGACCTGCCCTATACATTTGCGAAGAGGGATGAAATGGAGATACAATCCGGCCTTCGAGTCGGCCCGCCACTCCGCTGAGATGAGGGATTTGCGGTCTCGATCAACCCGTCGAGCAACAGGAGATACCGATGGCATATCCGTTCGAACTCCCCGCCCTGGGTTACGACCACGGTGCACTAGAGCCGCACATCGATACTCGCACCATGGAGATTCACCATGGCAAGCATCATCAGGGTTACACCAACAACCTGAACGCTGCCCTGGAGAACTATCCGGACCTTCATGGCATGTCTGGTGACGACCTGCTCCGAGATCTTTCGTCCGTACCGGAGGCGATTCGTACCGCCGTGCGGAACAACGGCGGCGGGTTCGTAAACCACAGTCTCTTTTGGCAGATCATGACTCCCGGTGGCGCTTCGGCTCCTTCAGGGGCTCTGGCCGAAGCGATCGACGGAGCCTTCGGATCACTGGACGACTTCAAGGCCACCTTGCAGAAGACGGCCGGCGGCCAGTTCGGATCGGGCTGGGGTTGGTTGGTAGTCGGGTCCGGCGGAGGCGTTGAGGTGGCGGCGACCGCAAATCAAGACAACCCGCTCTCTTCGGGGGCCACACCAATTTTGGGCGTGGACGTTTGGGAGCATGCCTACTATTTGAACTATCAGAACCGGAGGCCGGACTACCTGAGTGCGTGGTGGAACGTCGTCAATTGGGATGTAGTCGCGGCGGGCTTTGCCGCGGCGACGGGCGGTTGATGTCCCACCGCAACTTATGCTCCCGTTTTGGAGTCTAATGATCATCTAGGGAGCCCAAGCGGGTCTCTGGGAGTACGGCATACTTGTGTGAATGACTACATATGTTTACACATGGAGAGGTACGATGCGGTGGTGGGATGATCGGTTCCTTAAAGGCGAAGGGGCGAAGACGTTGCGACGGATGAGTCCGTTGATCGCGCTCGCCGTGCTCTTGCTCGGCGTAGCCCAGGTTGAAGGCCAGAGCCTAGGTGGCTCGGGGGCCTCGGTGAGTCGCACGCATCGTCAGGCTACGAGCCACGACTTCACCTTCCTCTCCACGTCCTCGCAGGTGAGACGCTTTGCGGACGCGGGATACCTCGTCAGGGTCAGGCCGAATCGAGATTATACGCTGCATGACGTGTCCTTTCCCTATTCGCGCCCCGAGGTCGCCTTGTTCATCCAAAGGCTGGGCAGCCAGTACCGTGGCGCCTGCGGCGAGCAGCTCGTCGTCACCAGCCTGACGAGACCGAGGTCGGGCCAGCCGACCAATGCGTCACCTCTCTCCGTACACCCAACCGGAATGGCGGTCGACCTAAGAAGAAGTCGCAGTTCGTCATGCCGTCGCTGGTTGGAGAGCACGCTCCTCTACCTAGAGGATGCCCGCGTGCTTGAAGCGACCCGCGAACGTACCCCGTCCCACTATCATGTCGCCGTGTTTCCTAGGCAATATGGGCAGTACGTAGCCACCCTGAACGCCAATGCACGGTCTGGAAGTCGCGTGGCTAACGGGGCTCGCTACACGGTTCGAAACGGAGACTCGCTTTGGACCATTGCCCAGCGACATGGCACTACCGTTTCGCAACTAAGGGCGGCAAACGGTATTCGGGGAAGCCGTATTGTCGCCGGCCAGGTGTTGACGATCCCGTCTAGGTGATGGGTTGACGCACGACCCGTCTGATGCGATCCGGCATCGGGTTATCTCCACCGCAAACACAGACGGGCGCGGGCGTTACCAACTCCTGACTTCGCTCGTCGTCCCTAGGCCGATCGGCTGGGTCTCGACCAGGGGTGAAGACGGGACCCTCAATCTCGCTCCGTTCAGTTTCTTCTCCGCTATCTCACCATCGCCGATGCTGATCAGCCTTTCGATCGGCACGAAGGGCGGCCAGGCCAAGGATTCGCTTCGGAATATTCGAGACCAGGAGGCGTTCTGTGTGAACGTGGTCACTGAAGGGCACCTCGATGCGATGAACCAGACCGCGGCGAGCCTCCCGCCTGATCAGGACGAATTCGCCGTCACTGGTTTGCCCGTTGCGGCCGCGGAGTCTGTAGATGCCCCCTATGTGGCGAATTGCCCGGCGGTGCTCGAGTGTCGACTCTTCAAGGATGTGGACCTGCACGGAACGGGTAGCTTAATTATAGGCGAGGTGCTGGCGGTTCGGCTGGACCCGGCCCTCGCTGTGATCGAAGGCTCGGAGTATGTGGATAGTACGGCGCTCAAGCCGGTGGGACGGTTGTGGGGATCGGCCTACACGCTTCTGGGCGAGGTCAAAATTCTCGAACGCCCTTAGACCGCTCAAGGCACCTCTAATCCACCCAAAGCTCAACCGGCACAAACGCGTCGATGGAGGTGATTGAGCGGGCCTACATTCAGTGGGTCTTGGTGGCTGAGGGCGGCAATAAGACGAGACCGGCCGAGGTTCTGGGCATCGACCCATCCACGTTGTACTGGAAGTTGAACCGGTACGGAATCGAAGCCTGATGTCTGACGAGGCAAACCCACGAAGGGAACCAACAGTATGAGCATGCTTCAATTTCGGGAGATCGACCCGAAGCGACACAGGGACCTAGCGTGGGATCGCGTGATTCTTTCGGTGGTGATACCCGCCTACAACGAAATCAAGACGGTCGAGAAGCTGCTGCGCAGGGTGCGCGAGGTGCGGCTCCACCTCGAGGTGATCGTTGTCGACGACGGCTCGACGGACGGGACCCGGGGTCTCCTGCAGAAACTGACTGATCAGGGCCTCATCGACGTCCTCGTCTTCCAAGAGGTGAACCAAGGCAAGGGTGCCGCATTGCGCGCGGGCTTCGAACGGGCGAGCGGTGACATCATCGCCGTGCAGGATGCGGACCTCGAGTACGACCCGCTTGAACTTCCGATGCTCATGGAGCCGATCTTGGCCGGAAAGGCGGATGCGGTGTATGGCTCGCGCTTCTTGGGCGGCCCCCACCGGGTGTTTTTCTTCTGGCACATGATAGGGAATCGGTTCCTGACCCTGCTGAGCAACATGTTCACGGATCTTAACCTCACCGACATGGAGACGTGCTATAAGATCGTACAAGCCGACCTCCTGAAGGGTCTCCCATTAAGCGCGAATCGGTTCGGCTTCGAACCCGAAGTGACGGCCCGCCTCGCGAGGTCCCAGGCGAGGATCTACGAAATGCCGATCAGTTATGACGGCCGCTCGTATGCCGAGGGGAAGAAGATCAATTGGAAAGATGGAGTGGCGGCGATCTACTACATTCTCCGCTCTAATATGTTTGGACCACGGCTGAAGACGTGGCAGCCACCGGCGGTACCGCCTTGGGAGTCCCGGGTTCTCTCGGGCTCTCGACCACCGGCGCTTGTCGAGGGGCGAGAGGCGGACGCCGCCGACAAGCCGCAAGCAGGAGACGGCGGATCAGACGGCTCAGATGCTCCCCCCGACCGGGACGCTTCGGAGGCCAACGATCAGAGCTGACCTCGGGACCGAAGACCGTTGATGGTGGCTTCCGGTATCCCGCCGGCGAGGGCTGCGCTGCTCATTATCATTGCCGCCGGGGCGGCTTACGCGAATTCTGTGGCGAACGACTTCGCTTACGATGACAATACCATCATCAGCGGCAATGCCGTCGTCACGGAGGGACGGTGGGCGGAGTCGGTGACTGCCCGCCTATTGACGATCGAGGCTGGCGAAGGCCATCATTGGCAACCGTGGCTCTGGCTTGGGCAGGCGTATGCGAATTCGGGGGATACCGTCCGAGGCTTGGTCGCGCTGGACAGCGCACGGATCCGAACCGAGAACCCGGAGAGTGTCCGCCCAATTGACAGTATTCGTGGGACCTTGAAGAGCGGTGAAAATGCGACTGGTTCGCAGAATCCCTGAGTCAGGAGCGTACCCATGGGGTGCCGGACGTCGGTAGCGAGGCACATAACCCATGTGGATACAAAGACTTACGGGCACATGACCGATTGTGGACCCGGGTTTGCACTTAGGGAGCATCCTCTGAACGTCCATACGTAGGAAGTACAACCCACTAGCGGGAGATTTGAAATGCGGAACAACAAGGGTTTTACCCTCATTGAGCTCATCATCGTGGTCGTGATCATCGGTATCTTGGCAGCTATTGCCATTCCGAAGTTCTCGGCAACGCGTGAGAAAGCTTATTTCGCGGCCATGAAGTCCGACCTCAAGAACCTGGCCAGTCAGCAGGAGATCTACTACTCCGACACGTATTCGTACGCGTCGACCACTGAGTCGCTCGGGTTCGTTACGTCTGACGGTGTTACGGTCGTGATCGCCGGTTCGACCGACGGTTGGTCGGCGTCTGCGGTTCACGCTGCACTAGCGGGAACCGAGGGCTGCGCGATCTACTACGGCAGCGGTTCGGCGCCGACCGTGGGTACCGCAACTCCGGGCAGCCCAGGCGAAATGGCCTGCACGCAATAGCGCTGGCCTACCATACTAGGACGTAACTTTCACGCCTAGCGAGACTGCGGTCCGGGTGCATCCCGGGCCGCGGTCTCTGTTGGTCAACCCCCCTTGATCAGGCAGACGGGAGAAGACAGATGATGCGGACCAGGGGTTTTACTCTGATCGAGCTTCGCTAGGTACTGACCAGCATTGCCATCTCGGATAGCTGAGAGATCCACCCAGCCCTCAGCGACTACCTTAGTAATGTCTCACGAGACAGCGGTTGTCCTCAAATGTTTACTAAATTCCTGATTCGGAACCATACGAAAAATGTCCTGACAATGCTTGAGTCTGAGTGATATCGTGATTTGGGTTGCGAATAAATATATGTTCCTACGCCCCGAGAGATGAGAGCTTAATGGGCCTCTTCGGACGCAGCAAACAGTCGGTAGGGCTGGATATCGGCAGCGGCTTCGTAAAAATCGTTGTTGTCGCTCATTCCGGTGACCAGCCCGAGGTTAGCCGTGTCGCGATGCGGCCGCTCGTAGCGGACGCGATCGTCGAGGGCGAGGTCATGGATCCCGGCTTGGTCTCCGATACGGCTGCGTCGTGGTGAAGTTGGTGGGCATCACGGACGCCGGCGGTGTGGTGGTGATCGACGTTCGCAAGAGTGATATGCTGCGGGATCATCCGGCTAGGAACTAGCCTGACGACTTGGCAGGACCAGGATTTCGGTAGTAGGAACCCCGGTGGTTGAAGCCCCGGTGGGTGGACGCCCACCGGGGTTTCGCTTTATCGTTGCACGCCATTCCGGGGGGAAACCCCGGGTTTCATAACCTTAATAGGAGTCGATTAGATGGGGCGCGTGTCATTCCGCACGGCGGGGGAGTCCCACGGACGTGGACTTACCGCCTTCCTTGAGGGAATCCCTGCAGGGCTGTCCCTGCAGATGGAGCGGGATGTCGACCCCGACCTAAAGCGGCGCCAGGGCGGATATGGTCGTGGCCGCCGTATGCTGATCGAGTCGGATCGGGCGGACCTCCTTTCGGGCGTCCGCCTCGGTGAGACCTTGGGCTCTCCTATCTCGATGATTGTTTGGAATAAGGACTGGGAGAACTGGGAGGAAGCAATGTCGACTCTTCCGCCCGATCCCAACGGGAATCCGAAGGCGCTTCGGTCCCTCTACCTCCCGAGACCCGGACACGCCGATCTGGTGGGGCTTCACAAGTACGACCGGCGCGACACCCGGGATATCCTGGAACGTGCCAGCGCCAGAGAGACGGCTGCTCGCGTAGCCTGCGGTGCCGTATGTAAGACCCTTCTCGCCGAGTTCGGCGTCAGCATCGGGAGCCATGTCACGTCCATCGGTGACATTGAAGCAGCGGTCCCGTCCGAGTTGCCGGAGGACCTGAACGCCGCGGTGGACGCTTCGCCCCTCCGTACGCTGGATGACGAGGCCGCCGAGAAGATGATCGCGACGATCGACCAGGCGAAGGAGGACGGGGACACTCTAGGAGGCGTGGTTGAGGTGGTCGCTCGGGGACTGCCCGCTGGTCTCGGGAGCTACGTTTCCTGGGATACCAAGCTCGATGGTCGCCTGGCCGGCGCCATGATGTCCATACAGGCCATCAAGGGCGTGGAGATCGGCCTCGGGTTCGAGGGAGCTCGACGTCCGGGGTCGCGGGTCCATGACCCCATCGTGGCCGATGCTGATGCCGGACGCGCCGGCGGCTTGGGACGCGCCTCCAACCGAGCCGGTGGGCTAGAGGGCGGAGTTACCACGGGCGGGCCCCTAGTGGTCCGCGCCGCCATGAAGCCCATATCCACGCTCCGGAAGCGTTTGCCCAGCGTGGACATGAGGGACGGTTCGCCTGCGGCCGCCGCGGTCGAACGGAGTGACGTCTGTGCCGTCCCGGCGGCTGCCGTGGTGGGTGAGGCTATGGTGGCGCTCGTACTGGCCGACGCATTTCTCGAGAAGTTCGGCGGAGACACCGTGAGCGAAATCCGCCGGAACTTCGATTCCTACGTCGCATACCTGACCGAACGCGGGTACGGTGGGCGCTGAGGCGACCCTTCGTGTGCTCCTGGTCGGATTCATGGCCAGTGGAAAGACGAGCGTAGGTAGAGAGTTGGCGGAATTGCTAGGTTGGGGCTTCCATGACTTCGACGCCGCCCTTGAGGAACGAGCGGGAGTTCCCATCGCCGAAATTTTCAGTAGTGATGGTGAAGAATACTTCCGCAAAGTCGAGTCGCAGGTTGCCTCTGAATTGCTGCAAACAGAGCAGGCGGTTCTAGCCTCCGGAGGCGGTTGGCCTGCCCAGCCGGGAAACTGGGAGGCGGTTCCCGACCGCACGTTCAGCGTTTGGCTGCGCGTATCACCGGGGGTTGCGGTTCGGCGCGCATCAGGCGAGGGTCTGGTTCGGCCGCTCCTTGCTGGGGCAGATTCTCTGGACCGCGCCGTAGAGTTGATAGGGCAGCGTGAAGCCGCCTACGGGCGGGCACAGGTCGCTCTCGACTCTGATGAGAATGACCCGGCCACGTTGGCCAAGAAGATAATGATGATTATTCGCAGTGAATCCGACCGAGAATAGATGACGACAGCGAAAAAAGGGAAAAGCCTGGTCATCGTCGAGTCGCCCGCAAAGGCGAGGACGATCGGCCGTTACCTGGGTAGCGGCTATGACGTCGCCGCCTCGGTCGGACATGTACGGGACTTGCCGAAGAAGGAGTTGGGTGTCGACGTGGAAGGCGGCTTCGAGCCGCAGTACGTCACCATCCGCGGCAAGGGCAAGATCGTCAAAGAACTTCAGAGCAAAGCCAAGAAAGCCGACAGCATCATACTCGCCACCGACCCGGACCGAGAAGGCGAGGCCATCGCCTTCCATGTGGCACATCAACTCGGCTTCGAGGGTCAGGAAGACCGTTTCCAACGCGTGACCTTCCGCGAGATCACCAGGGGAGCCGTACAGGAGGCCCTGGAGAACCCCGAGCCGCTCCACATGGGCAAGGTAGAGGCCCAGCAGGCCCGACGGATCCTGGACCGTCTGGTGGGCTACCAGGTCAGTCCTTTCTTATGGAAGCCGATCCGTCCCGGACTCTCGGCGGGACGCGTCCAGACTGTTGCGCTCAGAATGATCTGTGAGCGCGAGGACGAGATCAGCGCTTTCGTGACCGAGGAGTACTGGTCGATCACGGCTCGCCTCCAGAAGGACGAACAAGGCTTCGAGGCCAAGCTCCAGAAGATCGACGGGAAGGCATTCACGCTCGGTGACGAGGCATCGGCCAAGGGTGTCGTCGACGAGGTAGGCAGTCTCGACTTCAAGGTCGGGGAAGTGAAGCGGAGGGAGCGCCGGAAGAACCCTGCGGCTCCCTTCACCACGTCGACGCTCCAGCAGGAAGCAGCCAAGCGGCTCAGCTTCTCCGCCAAGCGCACCATGAGCAATGCTCAGCGGCTCTACGAAGGAGTCGATCTCGGTGGCCGGGGCGCTGTCGGACTCATTACCTATATGAGGACGGACTCCACCCGAGTTTCAGGCGAAGCCGTAGGCCAAGCTCGCGAGTGGGTGACGAACGAATTCGGCGAGGACTACATTCCCGCCTCCCCGCGGTTGTGGGGCGGAAAACAAGCGAAAGCTGCACAGGACGCGCATGAGGCCATCCGCCCGACCGACGTCTCGTTGCATCCCGACGATATGCGTGCCTTCCTCGACCACGATACAGCACGCCTCTACGAGGTGATATGGCTCCGCTTCGTCGCGAGCCAGATGTCACCGGCCCTCCACGACACGACCACGGTGGACTTTCCGCTGACCGGCGCCAGCGGGCGCGGATATCTGTTTCGGTCTACCGGGTCCATCGTCAAGTTCCAAGGCTTCACCCGTCTGTACCTGGAGGCTACGGAAACCGGTGAGCACCGCCGGCTGGACGACCTCGAGCCGCTGCCGGATCTCGACGTGGGCGATCAGGCTTCCCTTGACGGGATCGATCCCAAGCAGCACTTCACCCAGCCGCCGCCGCGTTTCAGTGAAGCGTCACTCGTGCGTGACATGGAAAAACTGGGTATCGGCCGTCCGTCTACGTACGCGCAGATCATCTCGACCATTCAGGACCGCGGATATGTGGACCTGGAGGAACGGCGATTCCACCCCACGCCGCTTGGTGACACCGTATCGAAGCTGCTCGTTCGGGTGTTCCCGAACATCTTCGACGTGGAGTTCACAAGCCGCATGGAGAGCGAGCTGGACCGAGTGGAGGAGGGCTCGCTCGAATGGCAGAAGCTGCTGGCGGACTTCTACCCGCCCTTCCAGAGTCAGCTCGAGCACGGAGAAGCACGCTCAGAAGAGATCATCAAGGAGCTTCTCTCCGCCGAAGGTGAGACGTGCGACATCTGCCAGCGCGAGATGCAGGTTCGCTGGAACCGGTTCGGACGTTTCCTGGGATGCTCCGGTTATCCGGACTGCAAAGGAACGCGCCCGCTGGATGGCGGTGCGGAAGAAGTCGTGCTGGGTAAGGATGAGGCGGCCGGCATGTATGTCTACGCCAAGGTCGGCCCTTACGGCCCTTACGTGCAGTTGGGTGAGGGCGAAGAAGGTAAGAAACCCAAGCGCTCGAGCCTTCCGAAGGACAAGAAGCTCGAGGACGTGGATCTCGCGGAGGCTCTTCTGCTTCTGGCCTTGCCCCGGACCATCGGTACCGACGCGGAGACCGGCGAGGAAGTGGTTGCCGGCCTCGGTCGTTTCGGTCCGTTTGTCCGCAGGGGCAAGACCTTCGCGAGCCTAGCCGCGCACGAACAGATGTTCACGGTCGATATCGAGGAAGCCGTGCGCCTCCTCAACGAGAAGAAGGCCGGTCGGGCCGTACTGCGCGAATTGGGTGCGCACCCCGAGTCCGGTATCGATCTACAGATCCTATCGGGCCGCTACGGCCCCTACGTGACCGACGGCAAGGTCAACGCGAGCCTGCGAAAGGGCACTGAGCCTGAGGACCTGACCATGGACGATGCAGTGGAGCTCCTCGTGCAGGCGGCTATTCGGAAGAAGGCTGGCGGTGGCCGTGGCCGCAAGAAGAAGAAGTAGCTGGCTGAGATCCGGGAACGGATCTGCACGATGAAGGACCGCATCATTGTCGTTGGAGGTGGCCTAGCCGGCTGTGAGGCCGCGCTTCAGCTAGCCAGCCGAGGGCACTTGGTGACCCTGCGCGAGATGAGACCCGTGCGAACCACCGAAGCGCACCAGGGCGAGAACCTCGGCGAACTGGTCTGCACAAACTCCCTGAAGAGCGAGAACCCGGCTAATGCGCATGGCCAGCTCAAGCGGGAGATGCGCGTGCTCGGCTCCGTTCTTCTGGACTCCGCCGATGCGACCAGCGTCCCTGCGGGTTCGGCGCTCGCCGTCGACCGCGTGCTCTTCTCTGAGGCCATGACCCAGGCGGTAACCTCCCATCCCGACATAGAGGTCGTCCGGGAAGAGTCCACCGCCCTCCCGGAGGGTCCAGCGGTCATTGCAACGGGCCCACTGACCTCGGATGCGTTAGGCGCCTCCATCCGTGAGGCACTAGGTGATGACGGGCTCGCCTTTTACGACGCTATAGCCCCCATCGTCCACCGTGACTCCCTCGACGACGACATCATCTTCGAGGCCGGCCGCTACGATGAGGACAGCGACTACATCAACTGTCCCATGTCCAAGGAGGAATACGAGGACTTTATCCAGGCTCTCACCGATGGGGACATCCACGAGGGCCATGATTGGGACGCCGTTCCGTACTTCGAGGGCTGTCTCCCGATCGAGGTGATGGCCTCCCGAGGCGTGGAGACGCTTCGTTTCGGGCCGATGAAGCCTATCGGACTCACCGATCCCAGGACAGGCCAACGCCCGTGGGCCGTGGTGCAGCTCCGCCGAGAGGATCGGGCCGGCCAGATGTGGAATCTGGTGGGTTTTCAGACCCGACTCCGGGTGGGGGCGCAGAAGGACGTCTTCCAGCGCATCCCGGGCCTGGCCGATTGTGAGTTCCTGCGCTGGGGGTCGATTCACCGCAACTCCTACCTGAACTTCCCGGGGTGCCTGACGCCTTATGGCTCTCTGCAGGATCGCCCTGATGTGATCTTTGCAGGTCAACTCACGGGAGTGGAGGGCTACACGGAATCGGCGGCCAGCGGAATTCTGGCGGGCATCAACATGGTCAGGCTACTGGCGGGTGAGGAGCCGGCCGTTCCGCCGCCCACGACCATGCTGGGCGGTTTGTATCGTTATCTGCGCGAGAGTAAGCCCTCCCGTTTTCAGCCCATGAATTCGAACTGGGGCCTGGTCGATCCTCTGGAGAAGCGCGTGAAGGACAAGAAACATAAGCGCGAGATCCTGGCGGAACGGGCAGCCTCGGAGTTCGCGGGATGGATGGCGACCCACGGCATTGTCGGACGCCCCGTTGCGAACCATGTGTCCCATGCTGACCCACCGTCTGTGCCTGGGCACTAGGGCGAGCCCAATGGACGTCGACGTCGCGCGCTTCCTTCGCTACCTCGAACACGAACGCCGCCTGTCCCCGCGCACCCTGGTCTCGTACCGGAAGGACCTGACCGATTTGTGCGCCTTCTTGGACGAACATCAGGGCGGAGGGACCTGGGAGTGGTCAGGCATCGACCGCCTAGATCTGCGCAGCTTCATGGGCTGGTGCGGCCGTAAGGGGCTGGGTCGGAGGACGGTTGCACGGAAGATTTCCGCGATTCGCAGCTTCTACCGGTTCCTAAACCTGGAGGAGCGCATCCCCGTTGATCCGACGAGGGCGCTCCGCACTCCCAAGCTCCCGAAGAAGCTTCCGGCCTACGCAAGCGAAGCCGACCTGAGAGCCGTCTTTGCGATCGCCGAGAGTCGGGCCGCGGCCAACACGCCCGCCGGGACCAGAAACCTCGTGATTCTCGAGCTTCTTTATGGCAGCGGTTTGAGGTTGGCCGAACTCCAGGGCCTCGACGTCTCCGACCTTGACCTCCGCCGTAAACAGCTCAAGGTCCTAGGAAAAGGCCGAAAGGAACGCATCGTTCCACTCACGGGCGCGGCGGACCGGGCCTTAGGACGATATCTGCTCCGGCGAGAGGAGTTGCTGCAGAGACTGGGATTGTCCGACGAGACAGCCGTGCTTCTGAACCCCAAGGGCAGGCGGTTGTCGCAGCGCTCCGTCCAGAAGATTGTACGGCGGTTACTGGACGATGCCGCAGCCGGCGAAGGTCTGACGGTCCACTCGCTACGCCACAGCTTCGCGACCCACCTGCTCGACGCTGGGGCAGACCTCATGGCCGTAAAAGAGCTGCTCGGACATGTGTCCCTTTCCACAACGCAGATCTACACGCACACGTCTAAAGAACGGCTTCGTAAGGTCTACCGGGACGCTCACCCGAGGTCCTGAGATCTCGAAGAAGCATTTCCGGCCTGAATGGGACCCTTCCGGTTCCGGATAGGGTTCAACCTCCCCCGCGGTTGGTGTATCCTTGATGCCCTCGCCGAGGCGTGACCGGCGCCTCAGATGTTCGGTAGAGTAAAGAGAGATAGATGAATTATCCCACGGAAAAGCCGCCGATCCACGCCACCACCATCGTGGCAGTGCGAAGGGACGGCAAAGTCGCCCTCGGAGGCGACGGCCAGGTCACGATGGGCGACTCCGTCGTGAAGAACTCAGCCCAGAAGGTACGTACGCTTCGGGACGGCAAGGTGCTCGTGGGGTTTGCCGGTGCTGTGGCCGATGCCTTCACCCTCTTCGAGAAGCTTGAGGAGAAGCTGGAGCGCTTTCCGGCCAACGCCACGCGGGCGGTGGTAGAACTCGCCAAGGATTGGCGCATGGATCGCTATCTGAGGAGACTCAACGCGCTGCTCTTGGTGGCTGACTCGGATCATCTCTTCTTGGTGAGCGGAGAGGGTGAAGTCATCGAGCCCGACGACGACGTCTTGGCCATCGGATCCGGTGGGTCGTACGCCATGGCAGCGGCGCGGGCGCTTAAGGCTCACTCCGATCTCTCTGCGGCCGATACGGTTCGCCGATCCTTGGAGATTGCCGCAGAGATCTGCATCTACACGAATACGCAAATTACCGTTCTGGAGCTTGAGTAGCGTGGACGACACGACTGAAGTAGATGGCGCGACCGAGGCCAACGAGACGACCGGGGCTAGCGCACCGACCGAGATCGACGCCCCGACTGAGGCCAACGGCGCAGCCAGCGAGGCTGAAGCCCACGGGGTCGTTCCTACGGTGCCGGCGGTGGCCGACGTGCCCGAGGGTGCCTGGCTGGATGAGTTGACCCCCCGCCAGATCGTGGGCGAGTTGGACAAGTACATCGTCGGGCAGGACGACGCTAAGAAGTCCGTGGCCATCGCGCTTCGCAATCGGTGGCGGCGTCAGCGGGTGGAGGAGGAACTCAGAGACGAGATCGTCCCCAACAACCTGATTCTGATCGGCCCCACCGGGGTGGGGAAGACCGAGATTGCCCGTCGCCTGGCGCGCCTGGCCGGTGCCCCCTTCGTGAAGGTCGAGGCCTCCAAGTACACCGAGGTCGGCTACGTGGGGCGTGACGTCGAGTCCATGATCCGCGACCTGGTGGACGTGGCCGTCAACATGGTTCGTGCGGAGCGTGAGGACGAAGTGCAGGAGATCGCGGAGTCACGGGCCGAAGAGAAGCTCCTGGACCTGCTGCTTCCAACCCCCGTAGCGCAGCCCCGAACGGAAGCACCACCGGCCGCCAATGGCGAAGAGGGTAGGCCCCATGTCTTCGTGGTCGGCCCGGAGGGTGTAGAGGCGCGCGACAATGACGAAGGAGACGACGCGGTCGAGCTTCGGCGTCAGCGCACTCGGGACAAGCTCCGCGGTCTGCTACGGGACGGAAAACTCGAGGACCGCGAGGTCGAGATCGAGGTGTCCCAGGCCGCTTCGCTCGACGGAATGGTCGTTCCGATGGGCGGCGGCATGGAGGGAATGGACCACAACTTCACCGAAATGCTTCAGGACATGCTCCCGAAGCGGAAGAAGAAGCGGACCGTCACCCTCGCCGAGGCACGTCGAATCCTGGTTCAGGATGAGCTTGATCGGCTCGTCGACATGGACGAGGTCATTAACGAGGCGCTGATCCGCGCCGAGGACATGGGCATCGTTTTCCTCGACGAGATCGACAAGATCGCCGGCGAGCGTGGTGGCTCCGGCCCCGACGTGAGCAGGGAAGGGGTCCAGCGTGACATCCTTCCCATTGTCGAAGGGTCCACCGTTCAGACCAAGTACGGCCTGGTGCGAACCGATCACGTGTTGTTCATCGCGGCCGGGGCGTTCCACGTGGCCAAGCCGAGTGACCTTATCCCGGAGCTTCAGGGTCGCTTCCCGATCCGTGTCGAGCTCAAGAGCCTAGGTGAGGCCGAGTTCGTAAGAATCCTTCAGGAGCCGAAGAACGCCTTGATTCACCAGTACCGTGCGCTCGTCGAGACCGAGGGCGCCGGACTGGACTTTAAGCAGGACGGGGTACAAGAGATCGCCCGGATCGCTGCCATCTTAAACGATCAGATGGAGAACATCGGGGCCCGTCGGTTGCAAACGGTCATGACCACGCTGCTGGAGTCTCTGCTATACGAGCTTCCGGAGGAGGGCGTGAAGGAGTTGGTGATCGATCGGGATTTCGTGCAGGAGAACCTGAGCGCGATCGTCGATGATGCGGATATGAGGCGGTATATCCTGTAGTTAGACAGACCTCTTCTGGTCATGTCATACCCCTGTGTCCCTAGCTTCGCGAACTTCCCGCAAGCCCCAGAAAGACAACGGCCGCCCTATTGAGCCTCAGGAGATCGGAGTCAGCCAGCTTTCCGATCCTCGACCCTATCTTCACCTTAGGCACCGTAGTCATTTTGTCGATCATGAGCCGACTCTCAGCACGCAGTCCGTTTTCCTCCGTCGATTCAACCAGAAGACGAAAAATTGGCGCCTCGGTGGGATCCGTCGTAAACGCACAGATCGTCACTAATTGGATCGGGAACAGCAACTCTCGGTGGATGAGGCGGTCCGGCTCACGACTGCCATCTCGGAAGCGCTCGAGGCCGCTCACGAACAAGGCGTTGTCCACAGGGACATCAAACCCGCCAACATCCTGCTTAGCCGGGGTAGCTCACTCGTAGCCGACTTCGGGATCGCTCTGGCTGTCAGTTCATCCGGTGCGTATGCCGGCGCTGGAGGAAGAGCTGGCGGTGAGTCGTGGCGGCGGGTAACCGGGGAGGGGCACAGCTTTAGGGACGCAGCCTCTAACCTCACGGCGCCGATCTCCGGCGCAATGAGGTGCTGGCACTCTACCGGTAATGTCCGAGTGGTGAACGCCGCGGCACACCAATAGTATACTCGCGCGCCGCCTCTCACATTTGCAGGAGTTCTTGCCATGATCCGGTTCGCTGTTCGGTGCCTTGTCGCTCTGATCCCCGCCCTAGCGATCTTCGCCCCCTTGTCGGCGGCAGCCCAGGCGGTTCCCGCCGATCAGCTCTCAGCCCTGACCTACCGGCACATCGGTGTCGTCGGGAATCGTATCGCTTCGGTAGCGGGCGTGGCTGGTGACCCCCTGACGTACTACGTAGGCGCGGCTTCGGGCGGACTCTGGAAGAGCGAAGACGGGGGGATTCGCTGGCGCGCGGTGTTCGACGATCAGGACACTCACTCGATCGGGGCCCTGGCCGTGTCGTTATCGGACCCGCAGATCGTTTGGGCGGGCACAGGCGAGCCCCACATTCGCTCCAACGTCACGATCGGCGATGGCGTCTACAAGTCGACCGACGGGGGCGAGAACTGGGAGCACATGGGACTCGACGCCATCGGACGCGTTAGCCGGGTGGTGATCCATCCGACCGACCCGGATATCGTTTACGTCGGCGCATTGGGACATGCGCACGGCCCGCAGCCGGAGCGGGGTGTGTACCGGACGCAGGACGGGGGTGAGACCTGGGAGCACGTGCTGTTCGTCGACGAAGACACCGGCGCGTCGAGCGTGATCATGGACCCCAACAACCCGCGCATCCTCTTCGCGGGGTTGTGGACCATCGTGTTCAACACATGGGGACGGGAGAGCGGTGGGCCGGGTTCGGGCATCTTCATGTCGCGCGACGGCGGCGATACCTGGACGAGGCTTGAAGGCCACGGCCTTCCCACACTTCCCGTCGGGAAGGTCGACATATGTATGTCGGCCGACGACTCGCGGAGAGTCTACGCGCTCATCGAGACCGGCGACGGCGTTCCCTGGCACGGCCAGGACACGGAGAGCGGAGAACTGTGGCGTTCCGACGACGGAGGCACGAACTGGCAACTTCAGAACCACAGCCGCGACTTGGGCGGGCGTACCGGCTACTACAACAACTGCCGTGTCCTACCCGACGACAAGGACGAGGTGTTTTTCCTGACGGCGGCGCTGTCCCGCTCGCTCGACGGAGGGGCCACCTACGTCAACCACTCTGGGCGCCAACGGCCCGGAGGAGACTACCACGACATGTGGATCGACCCCGGCGACGGCGACCGACTAATCGTCGGGAACGACCAGGGCCTACACGTCTCGGGCAACCGAGGTGAGAGCTATCACACAGTGGAGCTCCCGATCGGGCAGATGTATCACGTGACGGTGGACAACGCGGTCCCGTACAACGTGATGGGCAACCGCCAGGACGGTCCGTCGTACCGGGGGCCGAGCAACAGCCTCTACGGCGGACAGCAGGGAACGATTCCCCGCGGTGATTGGCATCAGGTAGGAGGCGGCGAGAGTGGGTATGCCACTCCCGACCCGACGGATCCCAACATCGTGTGGTCGAGCGCCTCGGGCGCAGGTGCCGCGGGCGGCATCGTAGTGCGTCACGACGAGAGTAATCGCCAGTTCCGCAACGTCGAGGTCTGGCCCGAGGGCACGATCGGATGGCACGCCGAAGATCTCAAGTACCGTTTCCAGTGGACCTTCCCGCTGCTGATTTCACCGCACGACAACAACACGGTCTACGTGACGAGCCAGCACGTGCACCGAACGCGTAACGGCGGTCAGAGCTGGGATGAGATCAGCCCCGATCTGACCACGAACGACAAGAGTAGGCAGGGGGTCAGCGGAGGCCTCACACCCGACAACCTCGGCGTGGAGTTCTGCTGCGTCATATACGCGTTCGATGAATCACCGGCTCAGCAAGGCGTATTCTACGTAGGCTCGAACGATGGCAAAGTGCACGTGAGCCGCGATGACGGGGGGAACTGGCAAGACGTAACCGATAACCTGCCCGACTGGCCCGCTGACGGCGTGGTCCGTGGTATCGACGCGTCGAAGTGGGACGCTGGCAAAGCCTATATCGCCGTGGAAGGGCACCAGGTAGGCGACTTCCGCCCCCATGTGTATAGGACTGATGATTTCGGTGAAAGCTGGACCAAGATCGTCAACGGGATCGACGACCATGTCCTCAGCTTCGCCCGGGACATCTCAGAAGATCCGGTCCGGCCGGGCCTCCTCTATCTGGGCACCGAAAACCGCATCTACGTCTCGTTCAACGATGGGGACGACTGGCAGCCCTTGATCAACAACATGCCTCCGGCCCCGATGTACGGGATCGTGGTGCAGGAGCACTTCAACGACCTGGTGATCGGAACGTATGGGCGTGGGTTCTGGATCATGGACGACCTGACGCCTCTCCAGCAACTCACAGAGGACGTCCGCGCATCGTCCGTCCACCTCTTCCAGCCGCGCGACGCATATAGGTTCAATTCCCGGACGTCGCCGGCACAGATGCCCAACGATCACTCGTCTGGACGTAACCCGCAGAACGCGGCCCACATCAACTACTGGCTGGGTGAGGCGAACGCCGACGGGGAAGTACGCGTCCGTATCTCGGATGCCTCGGGCGAGGTGATCCGCACCTTGGAGGGCGCGTCGGAGGCCGGTATCAACCGGGTCTTCTGGAATTTCCAAGGAGAGCCGACCACGGAGATTCGCCGCCGGGTCACGCCGCAGTATGCCGACTGGGTCGACTACGGTCCCGATCGTGTCCGCGTTCAGGACGGTCTCGCGGTCAGGCAGCCGCCGGGCACGTACACCGTGACTCTGGAGGTGAACGGCGAGGAGTACTCGACGGAGCTGCGGGTCCTAAAAGATCCAAACTCGGACGGTGACCTGAGTGATATCCGAGCCCAACTCGCGCTCATGGAAGAAATCCAACAGGACCATCAGGCCGCCTCCGAGGCGATCAACCAAATCGAGTGGACACGCCGCCAGCTACAAGATCTACAGGTGATCCTGGAAGACCGCGATGACGCCGAAGACCTGAGCGAATCGGCTGGAACGCTCGATCTGTCCCTCGCCACCATCGAGTCCGAGCTCTTCCAGCTCCAGCTGACCGGGACAGGACAGGATCAAGTACGCTATGCGACCAAGTTGATCGGAAAGCTGAACCACCTGGCCCAGGTGACTTCCATCGGTGATTTCCCTCCGACGGACCAAGCGGTGGAGGTTCAGGCGCTGCTCAGGAGTCTCCTCGTGAGTGCGAGCGCGGATCTAGCGGCCCTCATCGACTCGGAGCTCGCGGATTTCAACCGTACGCTTCGGGGGCGGGGACTCGATCCGGTGATCAGATAGGACGGTGAGGCGGAAGGGAGCCCGGAGGGAGACCTTAGTTCGGGATACGCGGAGCGCTCGCCCGTTCGCCTCGCGGTCAGGCCATATTTTGGTAAAAACCTGCCAGAATGGCCGAATCACCCTACCCCCCGGGCACCCCCCGTGATACCTTGCGTGTCCGAACTAGCAAGCACCAATAGGGCCTACACCCTCCCGCGACCACACCTCAAAACGCGACACCGATATGAGCGACACCCTGAGCCGCACCCCTATCTACGACGAACACGTGGCCCTTGGCGGCAAGATGGTCCCCTTCGCTGGATACGAGATGCCCGTGCAGTATCCGACCGGTATCACCGCCGAGCATCAGGCGGTGCGGACGGCCGCAGGGCTGTTCGACGCGTCGCACATGGGCGAGTTCCTCGTCCGCGGCCCTCAGGCCCTCGACCTGATCCAGAAGGTGAGTGTCAACGACGCATCGGTCCTCGATGTGGGCCAGTGCCAGTACACGGCCCTCTGTCTCGAGAACGGAGGCATCCTCGACGATTTTTTGGTCTA
>Ga0115002_10000173_pt1 | contig 91937 bp, 83 predicted proteins | sample ArcticOcean_MG_C_8_FD_89576 | JGI IMG/M metagenome (GOLD analysis project Ga0115002, IMG submission 89576) | Marine microbial communities from western Arctic Ocean - ArcticOcean_MG_CB11_86 | ecosystem: Environmental > Aquatic > Marine > Oceanic | place: Arctic Ocean: Canada Basin | collected... | reverse complement strand
GCGGGCACGAATGACATTGAAGCGTGCGTCGCCGTCGCGCTCGACCTGTCCGACGAGGCCGACCTCCCACGTCAGGTAATCTTGCATCGCTTCTTCGACGCCGGTGTCACGGTCGTAGGCCCGCAGGTAGTGGTCATCCGGCTCCTGCGCCATGTTCTCGAACCCGCTTACTTGGGGGAATCCAAGGTCACGCCACGCGGCCATGCCGCCCCGCAAAATTTTGACGGGCGAGCCGCTCGCCAGGGCTGCCTCCGGAACCGCGAATCGGGCCAGAATGCCATCTTCAGAAGCAAGTACCAGCGCACCTGATGGCGATATTGCGGAGAGGTTATCGGCAATCCTGGCACGGGTGGAATACCACGCACCCGGGATGTGGCCAGCCTTGTAGGTTCGGCTCAAAGAGAGATCGACGACAGTCGCCTGTCCTGCGTCCAGCGCCTGTTTGAGATCCAAAGGCGCGACCTCTTCGATGTCGATTTCATCCAGTCCCGGCATTTCCGGCTTGTGTAAACCTGTCTCCAGATCGTGGATGTCCAGGCCGTCGCGAAGCACAACCGTGTTTCCCCAGCCCATTTGAAGCAGCCACGACGCCGTCATCGTGGCGCGCACGCCGGTGTCGTCAATCAGCACTACGCGGGCGCCGCGGGCGCCGATATAGGAGTCGGTGTTTTGGACGAGTTGTCCGCCCGGCGCGTGGCGCGAATTAGGGACATGACCGCCCGCGTACTCCTCGGGATGCCGGACATCGAGGAGGTAGAGGCTCCGTAGGCTACTTTCGCTACGCCAGGTGTCCAGAGTCTCACGATCGATATAGGTCACGCCGAAGCGGTCGGCGACGTCCGCTGCGATCACCCGTGCTCTGGCCAGGTTGGACGCATTAGGCTCGGGCGCCCGGCGGGTCGCGCCCCGTTCCAACTCGAAGCCCGCAAGGTGCCAGCCCATCGTGCCGTTGCGCAGCGCGCAGATCTGATTCGGGATGCCGGCGTTGATCAACGACTGGGCACCGATGATGCTGCGCGTGCGCCCGGCGCAATTCACCACGATTTGCGTGCTCGAATCTGGAACGATGGTGCTGACCCGGTAGGCAAGTTCGGCGCCGGGGACATTGATGGAGCCGGGGATTGTCATGTTCAGGTATTCGTCGAGCGGCCGCGAATCCAGCACAATGACGTCCTCACCTGCGGCACGCTTGGCGTGCAGTTCTTCCGACGTAATGTTGGGTGTCTCGTTGATGTGCTCGACGGCTTCTCCGAACGCCTTGCTGGGCACCGAGACGCCGCTGAAAATCTCAAAACCGGCGTCCTGCCAGGCCTGCACACCGCCATCGAGGATGGCGACGTCGCTGTATCCGAATGCTTCCAATTTCTCGGCTGCCCGGGCGGCGAATCCCTCGCCGTCGTCGGTGAGCACGATACGCACATCGTGCCGGGGCACGAGGCCGCGGATTTGCATCTCAAGTCGACTCAACGGCAGACAGCTCGAGAAGAACAGATGTTTGCTGCCGAAACTGCCCTGTTCGCGGACATCGAGCAGCGCGAGTTCATCGCCGTCGTTGATCTTGGCCTTGAGATCGGGTGCGTTGATGGAGTTGGGCATAAGGATCCCGGGTTGTTGTGGGGCTGGCTCAATCACTGAGACTCACTAGGTATTACCATCGTAGCCATCAGGAATCTCGTTCCTAAAATTAGTCATTCAATAATATGAATATTTCAATTTGACTCATCAATGATGTCTGCTCATCGTCACATATCGAACCATCCCGCAGTTGATAGTGTGGAGGCTGAGGCGCGCGTTGATTTAGGCGAACGCCTGTTGGGGCGACACAGCCTGCCAATACCAAAACACAAGCCGGGAGGGCCAAAGATGGATGAGTTAAATCAATTCAACCCGGACGACTCAGGCGTTCCGACGACAAATGTACCGGCTACTCTTGATCCAGCGACTATGAAAAGCTGCTTAGACTTTTTATTCCAGGCAGCAGTTGATCAGCAACTGCCATTGGTGGCGAGTTTGATCGGTGCAGCTTCGGACGCGATGGAAGAAAGACTTCGTTAGAGAGGCGTTGGATCAACGCTAGAGAGGCAATTCCGCAAAACCAGCAGCGCTGGACACTGGAATTGGCACGGTATTTATTGGGAAGCTTTTCCTCTTGGCGGAATGACATTGTCCGGCAAGGATTGAACATTGCCGACCGAGTGGGAGGCAGCCATGCGAACCCACTGGTCCATGTTGAGTTCAGTATAAATTTCAATAGCGAATCTCAGGTGATGGTCTGATCCCAATCCTTCCATCGCTGCCGTTCTGTAGTTTCCGAAATGACAATGAGCCAGCAAGGGACGCAGGCCCATATCGTCGGCGATTGCCATCGCTTCCTTGTAGAATCCGGCAGCGAGTCCATTTCCAGAATTGGTGTTGCAAGAAATATCGCCCAGTAGACGAAGGGCCCAGCCTTCGTGACCTTTTTGACCATACGAGCGGGCAAGTTCCAACGCACGTTGAGCGTTGTCCCTTGCTTCTTGAAGGCGTCCCGCATTTGCCTGAGCTTCACCGAGCCAGGCGATAAATCTCGGTAGGCGGCCGATCAAATTCATTTGCTCTGCGTGTCGAGATGCGCTTTCCAACAAGGGAATTGCTTTTTCCACTTGACCGGCCATCGCGTACGCATGGCCGAGCGTGGCGGTTGCGGGAGGCAACAGCACGGGAACGGCCGCCGACTCACACATCTCGACAGCCGGGATCAATAGTGAAATGGCGTCACTCGCGTGCCCTTGCAGCGTCAGGAGGTTGCCGAGCTCATAACGGCAAAATATCTCGCTGAACGTGTGTTTGTGCTCAAGTGCGAGTCTCAGGCCTTCACGCCCGGCAATTAGACCTTTTTCAAACTGACCAAGCTCCGCATAGCTCCATGCCAAGCCAGCACGGCAGACAGCGGACGGTAAGCCGGCAAGATCAAAGCGTGAACCGGTTTCATGATCTCTGAGGTTTTCTACCGTCCAATTGAAAAGTTCGATCACTCGCTGATAATCACCGGAATCCAAGCACACCGCACCCAGCCTTCCGGTTGAATGAATCTTGAACGGCCTATCGCCGGACTGTTCAGCAATGGACAAAGCCCGTTCGCCCATAATTGTGGCACGTTCAAGATCACCAGCCATCCAGTGGTAAAGCGCGAGGACGGCATTAACGCGTCCCAATGCCTGCAAGTCTTCCGTACTCTCTGCAAGTGCCTTCGCTTCACAGATATAGGAGTAGACGCGATTTCGATCACCGAGTTGGAAGCATGCATCAGCCAAGTCAATGAGAGTCTGGGTATGGACGCGTAGAGGCTCGTCTTCAACAATTTCGTTTTGGATGATCTCCAATGCGCATTCGAAGAACCTTACGGCTTCTTCGGCGGCCGAACGCGCCAACGCCTTGTGACCAGCCAGCCTGCTGAAAGAAACCGCTTTTTCCCAAAGCTGCCCTTCGAGCGCGTGGTGTGCCAACCGTTCCGCGTGATCGGCGGGATTGGTGGCATAACGCGTTTCCATAATCTCGATGATCTGCCGGTGCAGGTTGCGGCGACGGTCGCGCAGCAGCGTGCCGTATGCCACTTCCTGGATGAGTGCGTGACGGAAGGTCAGCTCAAGTTCAGGGAATAACCTCGCTTCATCGAGGAACTCGGCGTGGTGTAGCCGTTCGATGCAAGCCGCGTAGTCTTCGGGTGGCAGGACGACCAATTCCCGCAGCAGTCCACTTGAGACATCCTTGCCGACAACGGCCGCCGCAACCAGGACTTGCTTGTCGAGTGGCGGCAGGTGATCGATTCGGGATGCGATAACGTCATGGACGGACCGGGGCACCGCGATGTCTTGGAGCGTCCCATTGAGAGCGTAATCCCCGGGCATCCCGTCAATCTGTCCGCTCTCAATGATATGAAGGATGCATTCTTCCAGGAAAAACGGGATGCCGTCCGTCCGCTCGATCAAAGTCTCTTTGAGTAAATCGAGGGAAGTATGAGTGCCGAAATGCCCCTCCAGGAGTACGAGGGCATCCACATACCGGAGCGGCTCCAGTCGTAGTTCCGTGAAATGCGTTTGATGTTCCCAGTCGTGCTGGAATTCGGGCCGGTAGCTCACCAGCATCAGGAAGGGGAGCGATCGCGCGTTTTCGGCGAGCTTCGCTACAATCTCGCAAGTTTCTGAATCCGCGAATTGAAGGTCCTCGACAACCAGCACCAACGGCCGTTCAAGGCATTCGCCAATCAATACCGTAAGGATCGTATCGGTGATGTGACGGCGCCGATCAGGAGGATCGAGTGCGATCCAGTCAGGGTCGTTTGGCGCCTGGTTGAACAGTTCCATCAGTGCCGCGAGCGCCATGTCCGTTGGCACCCCAATTTCGACAAGACGTTGCTCTATCGCCGCCCGTGCAGTGTGCGCATCGGAGCCGCCGGCAATTCCAAATATCCTCTGTAACAGGCGAACGATCGGACGCAATGGCGCCGAGGAATCCTGCAGAGCTGCCGTGCACCACAGCACTCTGCAGGTTTCGGTGGGTACGGTCTTGGTGAATTCAAGCAGAAGGCGTGACTTGCCGATCCCGGGAGCCCCGGTGATACCGACGATACGAGCCTCGTTCCGCATCGCCGAATTGTGGGCGTCAGCCAAGGCGCGCAATTCCGTTTTCCGGCCGACCATCTTCGAGAGCATCCGGGCGGAAACGCTTCCCTCGTTGTCATCCTCAATTCGCGTATCCATGACGCGGAAAGCTTCCGGAAGCATGCCGTGAACCGCTTCTGTCGTTACGAGGTCGCCTGCAAGCCGCACCGTTTCTGGCGAGGCCAGTACCTCGCCAGGCGCCGCGTTCGCCTGCATGAGGTCTGCGAAATGAACGTCGTGGCCAATGGCGCGGTAATCGAATTTCAGGTCGTTTTCAATAGCGCGAACGACAACCTCGCCGGAGTTTAGCCCCACCCGCATACGGACAGGTTGATCGCCGTCAGACAGGCGGGATTTGTTGAATCGTTCGGCGTTGACCTGCATCAGCAACGCCGATAAACAAGCCATGGTGGCGTGCTTCTCATGTGCCAGCGGCGCCCCGAAAAGCGCCATGATACCGTCGCCCAAGACCTAGATTGACGGTTCCGCCAAAGCGGTGGACGGCGTCCATCATGATTCTGATGGTCGGCTGCAGGATCTCGTAGGCGTCTTCGGGGTCGAGGCCTTCTATTAACCGTGTTGACGAGACGATATCGGCAAACAGCACGGTGACGTGCTTCCGCTCACCACCTGATTCGAGTGAAAATGGTTGTGTTTCGGTGCTGGGCGCGGATCGGACAAACTGGTCGACCGACTTGAGTTGAGCAAGAGCCAGAGCACCGCCGCACATCACACAAACATTGACGTGCAGAGACGTGCGGCTCCGTTGGCCACACGAAGTGCAAACTGTGGGTGATTCGGACACGGCGTTCCCCGTTCGCCGGGACCCCCAGATCAGTTCATCCAAGTCGGTCAATCGACCGTCGATAACCCTCTGCCACAAGGGTAAATATCGAATGGTACGGGAGGGTGCGGCACCCCAGTACCCCCTAATTCTGGTAATCGGGCTGGAAGTCTGTTTCCGGCGCTATAGGCATAAAGACGCCGTTTTTCAGCTATCGATGGAAGCTTCGATGGAACGTCTTTCCACCGAAAATTGCACCACGACGACGAGGGGGTTTCCTGCCCATCCGTCGGCGGTTTGGCCATAAAGCGAATCCCACAGTACCGCGAACAGAGATTTGGAATCTCCTCGTCTTACCAACTCAGTAACGGCAGGCTGGGTTTTGGCCCATTCGGCGACGCCCTCCATCATCGATTCTTGATGATCCGCGTCTTGAATCCGTTCCCGTTCGATGTTTTCCACCGTCAGCAGCAATCGTGACGCCCAGCGCGGCATGTGAATGCTCGGAATGGATCGGCGCGAATCAGTGAAGCTCGCAGGAATGCGCTCAGGTGACACGATACCGCTGTCTGCGCGATATCTGAGTTGGATTGAATTTTCAGTCTGAATCAGACCCTCGCGGACCCACAGGCGGTCGCCGGGCTGTGATTTGGCGAGCATTGCCGAAGCGGGCCGCCGGGGGCGGGTCTTCTCACCGTTCAGGATGGCGCGCACCATGGCATCGGCAAATAGTATCGGCCGGTCCGTCACGATCTCTGGCGGGGCTGCCGATTGAACAAAATGGACGGTCGCGGCAGGACCGTCATCAGGGCCCCGACCACCAAGGCGAGAGCGGCAATCTCAACCCAACCAACGCTCTCGTCAAGGAGGAAGGCGCCAGCGGCCAGACTGACCGCCGGGATGGCGAGCGTCGTAAGGGATGCGACGCCGGCTGGCACCATTCCAACGATCTTGAGCCACGCCCAGTAGCCGAATGCCATACCTACCAGGACCGTGTAGAGAGCAGCGATTACGGCGGCGAAGGACACCGGTTTGAGCTGATCGATATCCGAGAGCGCTGCGATGGTCAGTGGGATTCCGCCAATCAGGAATTGCCAGCCGATGACTGTCAGCATGGGCATGCGCCACGGTGCGCGTTTTTGCATCACCGTCCCCCCGGCGAAGCAGATTGCACCGGCCAGTACGGCCGCGGTCCCCGCGTGGGCGTCCCCGTGCCAGTGAAAGTCATTTCCGGCCAAGAGCAAAACACCTGAAATACCCAGTACGAGTCCGAACCAATGAATGGTATGCGGACGTTCCTTGAGAACTGGTATGGCAATCAGAAATGCCCAGAGCGGCATGGTGTTGGCGATCACCGCGGTATGACCTGATGGGATCAGGGTCAAGGCCAGGGCAGAAAAATACATCCATCCCGTGATGTTCAGCAGGGCGACCCAGACCAGCCAGCGCCGCTGGTCGGGTGGGACGTAGAGCGAATGCCCAGCCACCCGCGCCAGCAGGAGCACGGCCCCTGCGGCGGCGAGTGCGACGATCGCGCGGAAGGTGAAGATCGGAATCTCCAATAGGGCGATTTTGTTGACCGGCCAATTGGCGCCCCAGACGATCGTCAACACCACCAGCAGGATGACCCCCGCCAAAGGTAGGCGATGCGACGAAAGGCCAGACGGCGCTTGGCCGATTGGCGGTGTACTTTGACCGCCGGAAACGACGGCTTGCGGATCAGATAGGTCGGCCAAGAGTCACGCTCCCCGGTCCTTACGAAACACTCTTGGGCATAGTCAGGTTACGGATATTCAAATGTGCCACGCACATCAACCACACAAAATTGACAGTCACCAACAGAAACCTGAATTCGATGCCCGACAGTTTCATATGGAAAGCTTTGGCGAGAATCTATTGATAGACGTTGAAAGATTAACGTGAATCGTGTGTAAAACGGGATGCCACCCAGCGCTGGCAGACCGCGTTGGCTGGCGCCGGCCGACGCACTGAGCGCGATCAAGGAGGATTTGCGATGCCGATCGTACGCGTGGACATTCCCCAAGGTTACACGGCTGCCCATAAGGAGCGGCTGCGGCAAGGCATCAAGAAGGCGATCGATGAAGCGCTGGACCCAGCCCAGAAGGAAAAACATCCTGAAACCCGAAAGTGGATCTACGTTTCGGTCCACGAGGTGCACGGCAGTCTCGGTGACGGCTTGCCCACAGTGACTATCGACACGCGACCGGGGCGGACTCAGGAACAGAAGAACCTTTGCGCCAAGTTGATTTGCGATGTCTTCGAGACTTTCATGGACACGCGCGACGTCTATGTGCTGTTGCGGACGACGGATGCAGCGGATCACTTGGCCGGTGCCGATGCTCTGCCGGAGTGGAAGCCGTGACCATCAAGTTGCACCGCATCTGGTGCAAATCCATCGCCCATCACACCACAGGCTGAGCCCATGCCCGAGCTCGAGATCGTCGATGCACATCACCACTTCTGGGACCTTGACACCCTTTACTACCCGTGGCTGACCGATCAGAGGATACAGAGCTTCCCATTCGGCGATTACAGTATCCTGCGCAAGACCTACATGCCGGACGACTATTGGCGAGACGCCGAGGGGCACAATGTGGTCAAGACGGTTCATATCGAAGCGGACCGGCATGTCGGCGATCCGCTCGAAGAGACGAATTGGCTGACGGCCCTTCATGAAAAAGAAGGCGTGCCGAACGCCATTGTCGCGTACGCGCCGCTGACGCATGACGATACGGAAGAGATCCTTGCCCGACAGTCAGCCAACCCCCTGGTGAAAGGGATCAGGGCGAAGCCGCGGGTGACTGGGTCACCGGACGAATCCATCGCCGGCGAGCCGGGAACCATGCAGGATCAGGCCTGGTTCGACGACATAGCCCTGTTCGAGAAATACAGCCTGTCATGGGATATGCGGGTGCCCTATTGGCACCTGGAGGAGGCGGCCGAAGTCGTCCGCGCGCTGCCCAACGTTCAGGTAATCCTCAATCACGCCGGACTTCCCTGGGACCGTAGTGAAAAGGGGCTGGAGATCTGGCGGCGGGGGATGGAGGCGGTCGCCGCCTGCCCGAACGTCACGGCTAAGATCTCATTTCTGCTGGTACCGGACGCGCCGTGGGACGACGAACGGAACGCCCGCATCGTGCGCGAAACCATCGACATCTTCGGCGTCGACCGCAGCATGTTCGCGAGCAACTATCCGGTCGACCGCATGCACGCTTCGTTCGACACCATTTATTCCTTGTTCAAGAAGGTGGTTGCCGGTCATCCGATTGAGGATCAACGCAAGATATTCTCCGAAAACGCGATGCGGATTTATCGAATCGACGCTTGATCCGAACCATGACCCACGGTCTAACAGGTCGCGGGTACCGATTCGTTTCAACATAACAAGGGCTTAGGGACATTGGGCCAGCGTGAAGCAGGCGTTGTGAGATATCAAAACCTTTATACTGGACAAAATTACTCTACTTTAATATATACTTGACAATTCTCGTCAGGATTAATTACCCGACTCGGACGCGTGCCATGCTCAAACTCGGAAGAATGACGGATTACGCAGTGATGGTGATGGGTCACATGGCCCAACGCCACGGTAGGCTGCAGACGACGTCTGACGTTGTCATTTCCACCGGCCTTCCCGTACCGACCGTCAGTAAGTTACTGCACCGGTTGGCGGAGCTTGAGCTACTCACGGCGATACGCGGACGAAAGGGTGGCTACCGGATGGATCGCGGCATCTCGGATATCTCGGTTGCCGAGATCATTGGCGGATTTGAAGGGCCGATCGCGTTGACCGACTGTCTCCCTGAAGCCGGCGGTCTCTGCGATTTCGAAGACCGTTGCCAGGTCGGCGGCCGTTGGACTGCCGTCGCAAGTGCGGTTCAGCAGGTTCTCGACGATCTGACCTTGGCGGACATGCTCGGAAACACCCCGGGAAACCTTGGCGGACCGGTTCAGGCCGAGCAGCCGATTTCGAGCGCGCACTGATCGTGCGCCATTGCATGGATCCATGTGGATGAAGGGCGGTAGCCAGATATGAGCGCAGTCAACGATACGACGGAAACCGTCGAGGCCCTGAACGAGTCGGGCTACAAGTACGGTTTCGTCACGGATATCGAGTCCGACACGGCGCCAAAGGGGCTGAATGAGGATATCGTTCGCTTCATTTCGGCAAAGAAGAATGAGCCTCAGTGGTTGCTGGACTGGCGTCTAAAGGCCTTCCGCATGTGGCTGCGTCAGCAGGATGAGGAGCCGGTCTGGGCCAAGGTGAAATTTCCGCCGATCGACTATCAGGACGCCTATTATTATTCGGCGCCGAAGTCCGTCGATGGGCCGAAGAGTCTCGATGAGGTCGACCCGGAACTTCTCGCCACGTACGAGAAGCTGGGAATTCCGCTCTATGAGCAGGAGATGCTCGCGGGCGTTGCGGTCGATGCCGTATTCGACAGCGTCTCTGTCGCCACGACCTTCAAGGGTGAGCTAGAGAAGGCGGGCGTCATTTTCTGCCCGATCTCGGAAGCCGTGGAAAAGCATCCTGACCTGGTCCGCAAGTACCTCGGCAGCGTGGTTCCGTATTCCGACAATTTTTACGCCACGCTCAACTCGGCCGTCTTTACTGACGGCTCCTTCGTGTATGTGCCTGAGGGTGTGCACTGCCCGATGGAACTCTCGACGTACTTCCGTATCAACGCGGCCAACACCGGGCAGTTCGAGCGGACCCTGATCATCGCCGAAAAGGGTAGTTACGTCAGCTATCTGGAAGGTTGTACGGCGCCCATGCGTGATGAGCATCAGCTGCACGCGGCGGTGGTCGAACTCGTCGCTCTGGACGACGCCGAAATCAAGTATTCGACTGTCCAGAATTGGTATCCGGGCGACGAAGAGGGCCGCGGTGGAATCTACAACTTCGTGACCAAGCGGGGGGCCTGCCGCGGGGCTCGCTCGAAGATCTCCTGGACTCAGGTGGAGACCGGTTCGGCCATCACCTGGAAATACCCGAGCTGTATCCTGCAGGGCGATCACTCCGTCGGTGAGTTCTATTCCATCGCCATTACCAACAACCGGCAGCAGGCCGATACCGGCACCAAGATGTTGCACATCGGGCGCAATACGAGCAGCACCATCATTTCCAAGGGAATTTCAGCGGGCCGCGCGCAAAGCACCTATCGCGGCCTGGTGCGCATGCAGGGCAAAGCCGATAACGCCCGCAATTTCACGCAGTGCGATTCCTTGCTGATCGGAGACCAGTGCGGCGCTCATACGGTGCCCTACATCGAGGTCAAGAACCGGTCGGCCAAGGTAGAGCACGAGGCGACGACATCGAAAATTAGTGACGACCAGATGATGTATTGCCAGCAGCGCGGCATGTCGGCCGAAGAGGCCGTCGCGCTCATCGTCAACGGCTTCTGCAAGGAAGTACTTCAGAAGTTGCCGATGGAATTTGCCGTCGAGGCGCAAAAACTGGTCGGGATCAGTCTTGAAGGCAGCGTCGGCTGAGCTGAGTCGACACGGCCACGGTATAGGGAACGACATGCTTGAGATACGAAACCTGCACGCTCGCGTCGACGATCGGGACGTCCTGAAGGGGATCGATCTGTCGATTGGGCCCGGCGAAGTCCACGCCATCATGGGACCGAATGGCTCGGGCAAGAGCACGCTCGCCTACGTGCTTGCCGGTCGGGAAGGCTATGAGGTCACGGAGGGCTCGATTCGATATCAGGGGAACGACCTGCTGGATCTTGCGATCGAAGAGCGCGCGCGGGAAGGTGTATTCCTGGCATTTCAATATCCTGTGGAAATTCCGGGTGTTACTGGGACCACATTTCTGCGCACGGCCGTCAACGCCCTGCGCAAGCATCGGGGCGAAAAGGAACTCGACGCGATGCAGTTCGTGAAGTATGTGCGCAAGAAACAGAGTGAGCTGAATATTTCCGACGACATGCTGCGGCGCCCGGTCAACGTTGGCTTCTCGGGCGGCGAGAAGAAACGAAACGAAATCCTGCAGATGGCGCTGCTCGAGCCGACGTTCGCTGTCCTGGATGAAACCGATTCAGGCCTCGACATCGACGCACTTAAAACGGTTGCAGACGGGGTCAACGCATTGAGGGACCCGACGCGGTCAATGCTGGTGATCACTCACTACCAGCGGCTGCTGGACTACATCGTGCCTGATTATGTCCATGTTCTTGCCGGAGGCCGTATCATTAAGTCGGGTGGCAAGGAACTGGCGTTGGAGCTGGAAAAAGAAGGTTACGGTGCCCTGACGGGCGCTGTGGCCGCATAACAGACCGCGCCGGAATTCCTTCATGTCCCGTCAGATCACTACAGAATTTCCATTTGTCGACCGCTTCGACGAGCTCAGCGCCGGGCTTCCAGGCGCGGGACTCGACTGGCTGGACAAGATCCGGCGCGAGTCCCTGGACCGCTTCAATCGGCTGGCGCTTCCATCCACGCGCGTCGAGGCCTGGAAGTACACCAATTTGAACGAATTGGCGAAAACGCCGTTCGATATCGTGGGTACATCTGCTGAGCCGACGTCGATAGACCTGAGCGCGCTTGGAGTCTCAAGGTCCGGGCCGGTCCACCGCCTGGTATTTGCGAACGGATCGTACAGCGCCGCTCTTTCCGATGCGGGAAAATTTCCCGAAGGGATTGTGGTCACGAATTTGGCTGACGCGCTGACGACTCACGGAGATCTTGTGCGGCCGCATCTCGAACGCATCTCAGCGCTTGAAGGCCAGCCCCTGCTCGCTCTCAACACCGCGTTCATGATGAACGGCTATGTGGTTGTCGTTGACGACGGTGTGTGCCTCGAGGATCCGGTTGAATTGATTTTCGTAAGCGATACTGCAACTCCGACCAGCGTCCATCCGCGTAATCTGATCGTGGCGGGAACGGGAAGCCGGATCGTGCTGTCCGAAACACACGTGGGATACGGGCCGTCGGAGTATTGGTCCAATCCGGTGACGGAAGTCGTCGTTGCACCCGAGGCTACAGTCACTCACCACAAAATTCAGCAGGAGAGTGCGAACGCATTCCATCTTGCCAACACGCGCGTGACGTTGGCCGGGAAGGGGTCCTATCGGGCATTCCTGATCTCGATGGGTGCCCGTCTTGCACGCTGCGAGATCGAGGTCAGCCTTGAAGGCGAGGGTGCTGACTGTCAATTGGACGGGATCTATCTGGCGCGCGACAAACAGCACACGGACATCACGACGCGCATTGCCCACACCAGTCCCGGCGGTAGTAGCCGACAGGTGTTCAAGGGCGTGCTCGATGACCATAGCCGCGGGGTCTTCCAGGGGCAGGTGTCGGTCAGTCCGGATGCCCAGCGCACTGAAGGTCATCAGCTCAACAAGACGTTACTTTTATCCGACGACGCGGAGATCGACACCAAGCCGGAGCTGGAAATCTACGCCGACGACGTGAAGTGCAGTCATGGAGCCGCAGTGGGGCAGCTCGACGAGATGGAGCTCTTCTACCTGCGCTCCAGAGGCCTCGACGCTGATAGCGCACGCCAGGTGCTGATCAGGGCATTCATCGCTGAGGTCGTTGAGCCTATCGAGGAAGGACAATTCCGGGATCATCTCAACGAAATGATCGATGCCTGGTTGTCGCACGGATCGGTATTCGAGGAGGTAAGTGCATGACTAGGATGGCTGTAAAAACTGTCGCGGAAACCACTGCGGCGGGGCCGAGGTACTCCAATCTGCCGGCTTACGACGTGCAGAAAGTTCGGGCTGATTTCCCGATTCTCTCCCGCGAAGTCCACGGTAAGCCGCTCGTCTTTCTCGACAGCGGGGCAAGTGCCCAGAAGCCGCGCGCTGTGATCGACGCAATTTCCGCCGTCTATGAAGGCGAATACGCCAACATCCATCGCGGGGTGCACTATCTCAGCGTGCGCGCGACTGAGCTTTACGACGAGGCGCGCGAAAAGGTCCGCGCCTACCTCAACGCCGGCAAGGCCAGCGAGATCGTGTTCACCCGGAACACGACGGAAGCGATCAACTTGGTAGCGTCGAGTTTTACCGGCCAAGGGCTTCAGGAAGGCGACGAGATCCTCGTTACCGAACTGGAGCATCACGCCAACATCGTACCGTGGCAGCTCGTCGCTGAACGCGTGGGAGCCATTATCCGGCCGGCGCCGGTCGACGACGACGGGCTCATCATCATGGAGGAATTCGAGAAACTCCTGACGCCGCGCACCAGGATGGTGGCCTTCACTCATGCCTCGAATGTGCTGGGCGTTATCACACCGGCGAAGGAGATGATCCGTCTCGCACATGAAAAAGGGATTCCAGTCCTGGTCGACGGGGCGCAGAGCGCGGTGCACCTCAAAATCGACGTGCAGGATCTTGACTGTGATTTCTTCACGTTCACCGGCCATAAGCTCTATGGCCCCACGGGTATTGGTGTTCTGTACGGTAAATCCGAGCATCTCGCGGCGATGCCGCCGTACCAGGGCGGCGGCGATATGATCAAATACGTCACCTTCGAAAAGACAACGTTCGCCACCCCCCCCCAACGGTTCGAGGCGGGAACCCCGCACATCGCTGGCGCGATCGGGCTCGGTGCGGCGATCGATTACGTGAACGGGCTGGGACGCGACGCGGCGGCGGCGCACGAACACGACCTGCTCCAGTACGCGACGGCGCGTATTTCAGAAGTATCCGGCCTCAAGCTCTTCGGGACGAAAGGCGAAAAGGCCAGCATCGTGTCGTTCCTACACGACGATGTTCACCCGCACGACGTCGGCACCATATTGGACCAGGCGGGGATTGCGGTTCGTGTCGGCCACCATTGTGCGCAACCGCTGATGGACCGATTTGGGATTTCTGGGACCGTGCGCGCGTCGTTCGGCCTCTACAACACGCGCGATGAAATCGACAAGCTCGTCGACGCGCTGGACCACGTGAAGGAGATTTTCGGCTGATGCTGGACGACCTCCGGGAGCTCTATCAGGAAGTTATTCTCGACCACGGGAAGAACCCGCGGAATTTCGGGAAGCCAGATGAGGTAAGTCACCATGCAAATGGTCACAATCCCCTGTGTGGTGACCGGATTTCCGTCTATCTCGAGGTCGACAGCGACGGGGTCGTGCGCAATGCGGCATTCGACGGACGAGGATGCGCGATATCCCAGGCCTCGGCGTCGTTGATGACGGAAATCGTTTCTGGTAAGACGCTGGAACAGGTCGAACAGCTGTTCCGGAACTTCCACGAAATGTGCACGTCGGACGCGAAGATTGAAGTGGATGAGGACCTGGCCGACGAAATGGATCGTCTTCAGGTGATGTCCGGTGTGCGTCAGTACCCGATCCGAGTGAAGTGCGCGACATTGGCCTGGCACACGATGAACTCCGCGCTTGAGGGCGACGGCGAGGCAACAACTGAGTAGTGCCTAAAACGAGTGTTTATTGAGATGGAAGAAGAACAAAGGGAACTGCACGACGGCCCGTCGCTCATGGACTTCATGCCCGAGCGGCCTGAGCCGGAGGCATTTGTCGCGCGAGCTGGTTCGCCGAGATCGGACGACGCGGGATCCGTGCCCTCGGAGGCGGATCTGATCGAGGCAATGCAGACGGTCTATGACCCGGAAATACCGGTGAACATTTATGACCTTGGCCTCATCTACGGATTGGAAGCGGCCGAGAACGGAAACGTTGAGATCAAGATGACGTTGACGGCACCCGGGTGTCCGGTCGCCGGAATTCTGCCGGGCTGGGTAGCGGACGCGGTCGCTGCTGTCGACGGCGTCGGCGAAGTGGAAGTGACGTTGGTATGGAGTCCGCCGTGGACGCCCGACCGCATGTCCGACGACGCAAAACTCGCCCTTGATATGTAACTGATGTGCTGACGGTATTGTTGAAGTGGAGACGACAGGAATGACCAGTCGCGAATTATTCAAGCTGACGGATGCGGCAGCGGATCGTGTGAAACACCTCATTGATGAACAAGAAAAGTCCGAACCAGTCTTGCGTATCAGCGTGCGGACCCAAGGCTGTTCGGGACTCGCCTATTCGATGGAATATGCTGACGCACCGTTGCCCATGGACGAATTGGTGGAGGACAAGGGCGTGAAGATCTGTGTCGATCCCTTGGCCACCATGTATCTGGCCGGAACGGAGATGGATTACGTCGAGGATAAGTTGAGTTCGGGCTTTGTGTTCAATAATCCGAACGAAAAAGGGCGCTGCGGCTGCGGCGAATCATTCCACGTCTAGCAGCTGCGCGATTTCCTGAGATTGAGATACATTTCGCTCTGAGCCGGCGCTTTGCCAGGCTCATCATCTCCGCTGACCTCATGTTCATGCTTGGCGGGCACTTCAGATTAGAAATTGGTTAGATGACCGCGTTCGACATCGGACAACCTGTTCGGCGAGTGGAGGACAAACGATTTCTCTCCGGCGCGGGGAACTATCTCGATGACGTGACGATGCCGAATCTGGCGCACGGCGCGATGCTGTATTCACTCCACGCGCATGCGCGCCTTCTGTCGGTCGACACGGTGCTCGCGGTCCAAACGAAGGGCGTGCTGGCCGTCTACACGGCTGAAGATCTTGCGGCTGCCGGTCTCGGCGAAATCGTTATGCGGGCAACAGTCAAAAATCACGACGACACGCCGCAGGCAAAGCCGTCACGGCCAATCCTTGCCGACGGGCGGGTGCGGTTCGTCGGTGACGCAATCGCCTTTGTTGTCGCCGAGACCAAGGAGGTCGCCCGCGAGGCCGCTGAATTGATCGACGTGGACGTTGAGTTGCTGCCCGCCGTTATCGATCCGATCGCCGCGCTCGATGCCGGAGCGCCGCAGGTCTGGGACGAGGTCTCGGGTAATCTCTGCGTGGATGTCGCAGCCGGAGATCCCGAGGGCTTTGATGCCGCGTTCGCGGCAGCGGCGCATATTACGCGTGTCGATATCCTGAACCAGCGCGTCTCGGTCGTGCCGTTGGAGCCCCGCGGCGCTATCGGTGAGTACGACCCCGGGTCAAGTTCGTTCACGCTGACGACCACGACGCAGAACCTCTTCCCCCACCGGGACCAATTGGCAGAGATCATCTTCAAGGTTCCGCCGGATAGGATGCGGGTTCGGGCCATCGACGTCGGGGGTGGGTTCGGCACTAAGAATTCACTGTATCCCGAATATCCACTGGTCCTGTTTGCCGCGCGTGACCTCGGCCAGCCTGTGAAGTGGGTTGCCGACCGCTCCGAAAGTTTCCTGACCGACAACGACGGCCGCGATCAGTGGAGCCGGGTCGAACTCGCGCTCGACGACGCGCACAGCTTTACCGGGTTTCGTGTGACATCGGTAGGTGATGCCGGGGCCTATCTCACGGCCAACGGTTCGACAATTGCGACACTTGGGACGGTGCGGACCATCGGCGGCCACTACAGGATCAACGCCCGTCATTTCCAAGCAAAGGTCGCGTTCACCCACACGTCGCCGACAGATGCCTATCGCGGCGCGGGACGGCCGGAAGCCACCTACCAGATTGAGCGTGTCATCGATGTGGCCGCGGCCGAACTCGGGATCGACCGTCTCGAACTGCGCAAGCGAAACGTGATTCTGCCCGAGGAATTACCCTACGACAACGGCCTCGGGCATACGTTCGATTCGGGTGATTTTCCAGAGGTGCTGGATCGGGCCCTCACCTTGTCGGATTGGGAGAACGCGAGCGGGCGCGAGAGTTCGTCGGGTGATCGGCTGCGGGGTGTGGGCATGTGCTACTGGCTGGCGCCGACCGGCGGGACACCTAAGGAATATGCGGGACTGCGTTTTTCTGCCGATGGTTCCGTCGTGCTCTCGGTTGGCAGCCAATCCACCGGCATGGGCCATGAGACGACCATTCCTCAACTCGTCGCGACATGGCTCGGCATTCCCTATGAGGCCATTACGTACCGGCAGGGCGACACCGCTTTGACACCGTTCGGAGGGGGACATTCGGGTTCGCGCACGCTGGGCATGACGGGATCCGCCATCAAGATGGTATCGGATCGCGTGATCGAGAAGGTCAGAATCATTGCCGCGCACCTGCTCGAAGTTGCGCCGGTCGATGTGCAGATGTCCGCAGGCGAATTGGTCGTCGCCGGAACCGACCGCAAAGTCACGATCACAGAGGTGATTCGGGCTTCATTTGACCCGTCACGATTGCCTGACGGGTTCGACGCCAACCTGGATGACGAAGAGATTTATGAGCGGCCCTGGATTTCCTATCCCAACGGCTGTCATGTGGCCGAAGTGGAGGTAGATCGGGCGACCGGCGTGGTCACCCTTGTCGACTATTATGCGGTCGAGGATTCTGGACCCATCGTGAATGCCATGACGGCCGAAGGTCAGGTCATGGGTGGGGTCGCGCAAGGCATTGGACAAGCGGTGACAGAGGGTGTCGCCTATGAGTCCGACAGCGGTCAATTGCTGACGGGATCGTTGATGGATTATTGCTTGCCGCGCGCCGACGATATACCGAACATGCAGGTCCGCTTCTTCGAAGATGCGCCGTCCACGAACAATCTCCTGGGCATCAAAGGTGTGGGTGAAGCGGGATGTGTGGGTGCTCCTCCGGCCGTGGTCAACGCCGTGATGGACGCGTTGCGCCCTTACGGCATCCGTCACCTGGATATGCCGTTGACGCCCGACAAGGTGTGGCGCGCCATCCACGAGGCAGAAGGGTGTGCAGTTGAAGCGGGCGGGGCTGCAGGTGACGCGCGGGTCGATCAATGACGAAGGGAATTGGTGCATGAAGCTCCTCGTTCTCCGTGGCGATGCCATCGGGCCCGAGATTGTCGGCGCGGCGCTCGCTGTCCTCAAAGCCGCCGATGCCGGGTTTGGTTTGTCGCTCGACCTCGAAGAGGCGCCGGTGGGGCTGGACGCCCTGGAACGGTACGGCAACACAATGCCCGATGAGACGCTCGAAAAGGTGTTCGCCAGCAGTGGTGTCATCTTGGGGCCGCAGGACAATGTGGCCTATCCGCCACTTGAGGCCGGCGGCCGCAACATATCGGCCACGATCCGCAAGCAACTCGACCTATTCGCGAACATCCGGCCGAGCCGGGGCCGCCCCGGCGTTCCTGCTCTGGCGCCTGACATCGACATCGTCATCGTCCGCGAAAACACCGAAGGCTTCTATGCGGACCGTTCCATGGCGCTGGGGTCGGGGGAATTCATGCCCACCGAGGATGTGGCCCTGGCCGTTCGCAAGATCACGCGCGAAGGCTCGCGCCGCATCGCGGAAGAGGCCTGCCGGATCGCCGCGTCGCGTAGCGGCAAACTCGCCATCGTGCACAAGGCCAACGTCCTGAAGATGACTGACGGGCTATTTTGTGACACGGCGCGTGCCGTGGCCGAGGCGCACGGAGGGTTGGAGGTCGAGGAGTTCCTCGTCGATGCCATGGCCGCACTTCTGGTGCGCAAACCCCAAGCCTTCGACGTGATCGTGACGACCAACATGTTCGGCGACATCCTCTCTGACCTGGCGGCTGAGTTATCCGGCGGTTTGGGACTTGGGCCGTCGATCAATGCGGGCGCGAACAACGCCATCGCCCAGGCAGCGCACGGCTCGGCACCCGATATCGCAGGCCGGGATATCGCCAACCCTGCGGCGATGATCCTGTCCGTCGCCATGTTGCTCGATTGGCTCGGACTCAAGCACGGGCGGGACGATCTGCGCCAGGCTGCCGACGCCATCGACCAGGCCGTCGATGCTCAACTCGCCGATCCGGATGGCCGGACACCCGACCTCGGTGGTTCACTGGGAACCGCGGCTTTCGGAGCCGGCGTGGCGGGCCGGCTCGGATAAAGCTTATTTGGAGTCCAGAAATGACGGAAAACGGAAAAACGATATGCGTGGTGGGAGCTAGCGGCCTTGCCGGTTCCAACATCGTCAGGGCTGGTCTGGAACGGGGCTATGCCGTCAACGGCACCATGCGCGATCGGAATGCGCCCAACAAGACGCCCTTCCTCGGTGCCTTGCCCGGTGCATCGGCGGGCTTGCAGCTTTTCAGCGCTGAAATGGCCGAAGAAGGAGCATTCGATGACGCGCTGGCCGGGACCGAGGGTGTTTTTATTGCCAGTCTGATCCCGATGTATGCCGGTCACACAGGCACCCCGGCACGTGAAATGGACGATGAACAAGGCTACGCCGAGATCGTCATGCCGACGGTCGACGGCTGCCTGAATATCATGCGATCCGCGGTGCGTCAGGGCGTCAAGAATATCGTGATCTGCAGCAGCACCAGCAGCACGAACCCCATACCCCCCGTGCCTATAAAGAACGAGGTCGATCACTGGTCGGACGAGCAGCAGCAATGCCAGGCAAAAAAATATACCTCCGCCACCAAGACCGTGATGGAAAAGGCGGCGATCAAATTTGCCACGGAAAACGATCAACGCCTCTGCATCATCATTCCAACCGGGATGTATGGACCTGTCGTGCTGCCTGAGCATATGAACCACAACCCGCACGTCTGGCTGCAACGTCTGATCAATGGCGGCGAAGGCCGGTACGAAAAAGTCCCGAACGACTCCCATTCCATGATTCATCTGCATGACCTGGCCGTGCTTTTCCTAGCTGCCTTTGAAAACCCCAGTGCCTCGGGCCGTTATTTCGGGGTCTATGACAGTTGGCCCTGGCAGGACATTTATGCCGAGCTTCAAAAACTTCTGCCCGATATGAAGATGCCCGAATCTCTCACGGAATCACCTCTGCCACCGACGGGATTCGATTTCACCCGTCGCGACAGCCTCGGTGTCGCGATCCGGGATATCCCGACTATGCTGCGCGAGACGATCGAATGGATTCAGTCCGACCCCTTCAAGCCGGAACAGAAGTAACGTCCGTCGCGATCAACGGTGCGATCGGACAAAGCCATGACAAAGGCGGCCGCGACGCCGGCTCTGAGTCAGTCTTGCTTATCGCGGACGTATTCGTAGAGGTACATTTGATCGATCTTCGGGTCCTCGGCGGCAAAGGCTCCCAGGACATCATGTGTCGCCTGCGCGACGTGGTGGCTGCGGCCTTCAGACGCGGCGGATTTGACGAACAGGGAGACGTCCTTGGCGATGATCTCGGCCGCCGACCAACTTTCGTAGACCTCTGACAAAAGGCATCTCGGGAACCAGGTCGAACTCATGAAATTCTGTCCCGACGAGACGTTGATCACATCAAGCATCGTTTTCATGTCGAGGCCGCTCGCGGCGCCGTAGGCCAGCGCTTCACTGTTGGCGACCATGGTGCAACCGGCAATGTAGTTGTTCAGTAATTTCATGCGCTGCGCCTGACCCGGCGCGTCACTCACTTTAAATACATGCTCGGCGATAGTCTGAAATACCGGTTCCAGGCGGGCGAATGCCGCACCATCGCCAGAAAATATAACGGTCAAGGTGCCGTCGCGTGCGCGCAGGACGCCACCGGATACCGCGGCGTCAACGTAGCCGATTCCCTGTGTCGCGAGTCGATCATGGGCGGCGACGGCGGTCTCCGGATCCACGGTAGAGGTGTTGACCACGATCCGGTCGCTGCCGACGCCGGTTTCCGCGATTTCACCGGCCACCGCGGCAACGGCGTCTGGAGTCGGCAGACTGAGGAAGATCATGCCCGACCGTTGGGCAACGTCGGCGGCCGAGGTGCCGACTTCGGCACCTTTGGGTGCACGCTCCATATAGAAAGAATTCGACGCTGTGCCGGCGATATCGTGGACCACCATGTCGAAGCCCGCCCGGGCGATGTGGTCGGCCATGGGCGCGCCAATGTTACCCAGACCGATGAATCCGACCGTCTCCTGCGTCATCGTTTAGCTCCTTTTCCGATATTTCGCCTTGCTACTCTTGTGCAATTGAAGGTTCAGAAAACCATCAATTGTGAGGATTCTCAGTAAATCGTCACGCCACTATCAACGGCAAAGACTTGGCCCGTCGTGATCTCCGATTCATCTGAAGCGAGATAAACCGCCATATCTGTTGCTCCCGAATGCAATTCGCGGGTGGAAGGATCAACTAGCGGCGCACAATGGGCGCCGGATTTCCTTCGATCATCACATTGATGCAGGCCGGCTTGCCACTGGCCCGCGCGCGCGCCAATGCCGCGGGCAGTTCCGCCGCTTCCGTTACGTATTCGCCGTGTGCGCCCAACGCCTCGACGACGAGATCGTAGCGCGTCGGCAGCAGTTCGCAGCCGTGCACCCGGTTTTCACCGTAGTTGCGGACCTGGATTTGATGTTCGGCGTTCCAGCGCGCGTCGTTGCCGACGATGGCGATCAACGGCAGTCCGCAGCGGATTGCCGTGTCGAATTCAGCGAGGTGATAGCCGAAGGCGCCGTCACCTGAAATTGCGATCACGGGGGCGTCCTTCTCGACAGTACAGGCTGCGAGGCCGAAGGGGATTGCCGTGCCGATTGAGCCCGCCACGCCGTTGGTGATCCGGCGCTCGGAATCGAGTACGCCTTGCGACCATTGGCCGATCTCACCCCCGTCGCAAACCAACACGGTATTGGCATTCTCCGCCATGAACTGACGCACACCGCGTCCGAATTCAAGCGCGTGTAAGGTGCCATCAGTTTTGGACGTCGTTTGCTCCCAGTCCGCCGGACGGTAGGCCACGGCCGCACGGACCTTTGTGCGCCAGTCGTCAGCACCAATCGTCGACCCTTGATTGGCCAGTTCAGCCGTTGCAGTGAACGGACTCGCCACGGCGCTGAGGATCAGGCGTTCGCCCTTGTCCTGAGCGACGCGGCGGATCATCTCGACGTCCGGGTCAAGGACGATGAACTCGCAATCAGGTGCGAAGGCGGGCGCCTCGCCAAATTTCAGCGTGAAGTCGAGTGGTTTGCCAATCGATACAAGCAGATCTGTCTCTTCGATCGCCTCGGCGAAGGCTCCCAGCGCGGGATCGTTCAGGCCGCGCGGACTTTCCATGCCGATCACTGGAACATTCAGCGTGTTCTCGAGATTCCGGGCCGCTTCCCGTCCTTGGGCGGTACACAGCATCGGGCCGCCGACGATGATGGGGCGGTCGGCCGCTTGGATCGCCGAGAGCGTGGCGGATGCCGCGACCGCGCCTAGTGGCGAGGCATTCGGGGCGAAGTCAGCGATGTCAGGCCACAGCGACGGATCGTCTTCGAGCTGAGTATCCAGCACGTCGGAGGGCAGGCTGAGGTGGACGGGGCCGGGACGTCCGGACGCCGCGATGCGTGCCGCGCGGGCGAGATCGTGGCCCAGGTCCTTAGCCTGTTCGACCATCCAGGACGCCTTGGCGACGGTTGCTGCCATCGCCGCCTGCGGCAGTTCCTGAAAGCCGCCGCGGCCGATCTCGTGGGTCCCGGCATGGCCCGAAAGCAGGATCATGGGTGTCTCGGAGGCGAGCGGTGTGCAGAGCGCCGCTGCCGCGTTGGTATGACCGGGGCCGCCCGTGACCAGTGCGACGCCGACCTTGCCGGTGAGTGCCGCCCAGGCGCTTGCCATAAATACCGCCGGCGCTTCCTGGCGGACGTGGAGAAGTTCGATCTCGGTGCCGATCACGGCGTCGAAGATCGACATGATGTGGTTCCCCGACAATGTGAACAACGTGCGCATGCCGGCGTTGTCCAGTGTCCGGGCCACGATATCGGCTCCACGCAAGGGATTCGTCATGCTTGCTCCTTTGATCGATTGTTCCTGTGAGGTCCGGCTGGTCGCGTTTCAGTCGGGGCAGGGGTTGGCATTGGCTGTTGTTTTATCCCATCCTCGGATTTTGCACGAGTGTGCCAGGCAGCGGACGGAGGAGATGATCATGGCGAAACTGGAGGGCAAGGTTGCCCTGGTCAGCGGGGCGTCGCGGGGTATCGGCAAGGCGATCGCGCTGGCGCTGGCTGAACATGGGGCGTCGCTGTACCTGGTCGCTGAGGAAACCGAGGCGGAACTTCAGGCAGTCTGCGCCGATTGCCAGGGACTGCACGACGCCGTTGATGCGCGCTACGGAGTCATGGAATTGTCGGAAGTCGATGCAGGTGAGCGCATGGTCACGGCGTGCCTCGAAGAATTCGGACGTATCGATGTGCTGGTCAACAACGCGGGTGTGCGGCGGCGCGCGGATTTCGGGGATTTTACCCAGGACGACTACGAATTCGTCCAGGGCGTAAACATCCGTACCCCATTCTTCGCCAGTCAGACGGCACTGCCGGCGATGCGCAAGCAGGGCGGCGGGCGCATCATAAATATTACCAGCCAGATGGGATCGGTAGCCTTCGACGGCCTCGGCCTCTATGGCCTGACCAAAGCGGCGTTGATCTATCTGACCAAGGCGATCTCCTACGACTGCGCGCGGGAGGGTATTCAGGCGAATTGCGTCAGCCCCGGACCGATCGCCACGCAGTACAACGTCGAACGCATGGAGGATGACCAGGAGGCGTGGGACAAGCTCGAAACCGGCACGACCGTGGGCCGCTTCGGTAAACCCGAAGAGATCGCCGAGGCTGTCTGTTTCCTGGCGACCTGCGAGACCACTTTCATCCAAGGCCACGACCTGATCGTCGATGGCGGCTGGACGAGCCACTGACGCGATAATTCCGGGACCATCACGGTTCTGTCCCCTCCTAACCACCCCCTGATCTCGGGGGAAGGACTCGAGCGGCGCCGCTTCCTGACGATCTGTGAATAGTTTAGGTTCAGTCGTCTCGATTTATGGGAGGTGACGTGATCATGGCTGCCACAGGCCGCAATAGTTTCGATGTCGTGCGGACACTTGATGTGGGGGGGCAGAGCTACCGCTTTTTCAGTCTCGACGCGGCGGAAGAAGCCGGGATCGGTCCGGTGTCCAGGTTGCCGCGGACATTGAAAATATTGCTCGAGAACCTGTTGCGGCACGAGGACGGCGAGGGCGTGACGGAAGCGGACATCAGGGCTCTGGCGCAAGCCGGGCAGGAACCGGTCGACCTCGAGATCGCCTTCCGGCCGGCACGCCTGATGATGCCTGATTCGTCGGGAATTCAACTGATTGCGGACCTCGCCGCGATGCGTGATGCCATGGTTGAACTAGGCGGCGACCCCAACGATATCAACCCGGTGACTTCGGTCGACGTGATCGTGGACCATTCGGTCATGGTGGATGTTGCCGGTACGGCCGATGCCGTGGCCCGGAACATGGAGATCGAATTCGCCCGCAACGGCGAGCGTTACGAGTTCATTAAATGGGGCCAACTGGCCTTCGGAAATTTCCGTGTCATCCCGCCGGGGATGGGCATCTGCCATCAGGTGAACCTCGAATACCTGGCGCGCGTGGTCTGGCGGGACGACAGCGGCGATTCGCCGCTGATCTACCCGGACACGCTGCTTGGCATGGACAGCCACACGCCGATGATCAATTCCCTCGGTATCGTCGGCTGGGGCGTCGGTGGAATCGAGGCGGCCTCTGCCATGCTCGGCCAATCGGTGGCCATGCGCCTGCCCGAGGTCATCGGCTGCCGCCTGACCGGTCGGACGCGCGAGGGCATCACCACGACGGACGTCGTGCTGACCATCACCCAGATCCTCAGGACCCGGGATTTGGTTGGCAAATTCGTTGAATTCTTCGGAGACGGCGCCGCGGCGCTGCCGGCGACGGAGCGGGCGACCTTGTCGAACATGGCGCCGGAGTACGGGTCCACTGTTGGATTCTTTTCGGTCGATGAGGAGACGCTACGCTACCTGCGCCTGACCGGACGCGACGAGGCGCATATCGAACTTGTCGAGGCGCACGCCAAGGCGCAAGGCCTGTGGGGTGTGAGTGGGGAAGACATTCGCTACGCCGATGTCGTGGAGATCGATCTCGGGGCTATCGAACCAAGTGTTGCGGGACCGAAATTGCCGCACAGTCGTCTGCCGCTTTCCAGGACGCGCGACGCACTCGCGGATGAATTTCCGGACTTCGCGGCGATTTCGGACACGGCGTTCGACGTTGCGGGCAAAGACTACAGCCTGCACCACGGTGACATCGTCCTTGCCGCGATCACGAGCTGTACCAATACCTCCAATCCTTCGGTGATGGTGGCGGCGGCCTTGCTGGCGCGGAACGCCGTTGCCAAGGGATTGAAGGCCAAGCCTTGGGTGAAGACGTCGCTTGCGCCGGGCTCTCGTGTGGTCGCGGACTACCTCCAGAAGTCCGGCTTGCAGACCTCCCTGGATCAACTCGGATTCAACGTGATCGGCTTCGGTTGTACCACCTGCATGGGCAATTCAGGCCCGCTGGCAATCGAGATCTCGGACACCGTCATCCAGAACGATTTGATGGCCTGCGCAGTGCTGTCTGGAAACCGCAACTTTGAAGGTCGCATCCACCCGCTGGTCAAAGCCAATTTCCTGGCCTCGCCGCCGTTGATCATCGCCTTCGCGATTGCCGGCACGACCAATATAGATCTGGCCAATGATGCCTTAGGCGAAGACTCGGATGGCAATTCGGTCACCCTGAAGGATATCTGGCCCGATAGTGACGAGATCCGCAGCGTGATCGATGAGGTGCTGACGCCGGACATTTACCAGACCCGCTATGCCCAGAGCGAAGCCGGAACACCAGCCTGGCAGGCGCTGTCGGCGACAGGGAGCACGACATTCGCCTGGAACGAGAACAGCGGTTATTTCCGGAGTCCGCCGATGTTCGAAGGTATGACGCGCGAGCTTCCGGAGGTCGGCAATATCGTCGGCGCGCGCGTGCTCGCGCTCGCGGGAGATTCGGTCACCACCGATCACATCTCGCCGGTCGGCGGCATACCCGAGGAATCGCCGGCTGGCCGCTATCTTATCGAACAGGGTATCGAGCCGCAGGATTTCAACAATTACGCTTCGCGCCGTACCAACGCCGACGTCGGCATCCGGGGCACCTTCGCCAACGTGCGTTTCCGCAACGACATGGTCCCGGACAAGACCGGCGGCTTCACTCGCTACATGCCTGATGATGAGGAGATGACGATCTATGACGCGGCGGGTCGCTACCGGGCGGACCGTGTGCCCATGGTCGTGGTCGCGGGCAGTCAATATGGCGCGGGGTCTTCCCGTGACTGGGCCGCGCGGGGGCCTCGGTTCCTCGGCGTCCGTGCTATCCTTGCCGGTGGGTTTGAACGTATCCATCGCTCGAACCTCGTGGGTATGGGCGTGTTGCCGCTTCAATTTCCGGAAGGCGCCGACCGCTACTCTTTGGGTATCGATGGGACCGAGACGATTGACGTGAGCGGCTTCACCAGCGAGATCACACCGCGTATGAATGTCGAAGCCCGCATCACGCGTGCGGACGGCAGCAGTGAGACCGTTTCACTGATTTGTCGGCTCGACACTTCGTTCGAAGTCGATTGCTTCCTCAATGGCGGTATCCTCCACTACATGTTGCGCGACAAGCTGCAACAGGCGGCGTGACGAGCCTTGGTTGGGAACGGACCGAAAGCGGTGATCCCTGCGGCGCTCCACGACGGCTACCGTCGATTCCGATCGGACCGGTATGCCCAGGAAGTCGATCGCTACCGCGCGCTCGCCCAGGGTCAGCAGCCCCAGACCATGGTCATCGGCTGCGCCGACAGCCGGGTCGATCCGGCGACGATATTCTCGGCGGGACCAGGCGAACTGCTCGTCGTCCGCAATGTTGCGGCCCTCGTCCCCCCCTACGAGGAAGGGGGAACGTATCACGGCACGTCCGCCGCTCTTGAATTCGCGGTCTGCGTACTGCAGGTGTCGAGAATCCTCGTCCTCGGGCACGGCATGTGCGGTGGCATCGAGGCCGCCCTCGCTTCGGTGGAGCACGGCCCGGTCGGCCGGTTCATCGATCCCTGGGTCGGGCTGCTAGCTGACGTCAGGGATGAACTCATTGCGCGGACGGAGCCGGGAAGCGACCGGCAACGAGCGCTGGAACAAGCAGCGGTCCGGCAATCGCTCAGGAATATGATGAGCTTCTCGTTCATTTTCGAAGCCGTGGACGAAGGCCGTCTTGCGCTCGACGGGGCATGGTTCTCGATCGCGGAGGGCGAGCTGCTCTGGCTCGATCCGGACTCGAACGACTTCGAGCAGGTTCCCGAGTGAATTCCCGCGCGCTGCCTCCGGGTGCCGACCTGGTGCGCGGCACGAGAGGGTAGCGGGAGTGGCCACAGCCCAGGAATCGGCTGCCGGCGCGGCAGGGAACCGCCGGACCGTTCTTGGGACGTGCTCCGGCACACATTTCATTCACGACGGCTTTTCGGACGTGCTCTATCTGCTGTTGCCGTTGTGGCAGAGTGAGTTTGGCTTGTCGTTATTCGCCGAGGCCATCGATACATCGATCACGTCGCTCGGCGAGATCATCGACGAACCCGCGGCGCTACGGGAACTATTGTTGGGAGAAGGCGGAACCTAGCGGCCTTCCCCCTGCCAACGAGAATGAGAGACAGTGACGATTGAGTCCCCTCTCCCTGTTCAGGGAGAGGGTCCACCGCCGCAAATTTAAAGCACCAACTCCGCCAGCATGCGCACCTCGTCCACCGTGCGCGCCGTGACGGCAATCGCGCTGACGTGGCGCTGGGCGGCGGCCTCGCGCCAGCGGTCGAGTTGATCGGCAATGTGCTCACGCGGTCCGACGAGCGCCACGTCGTCTATCAGGTCATCGGGGACGGCTGCCGCGGCGTCACGGTGTTTGCCGGCGAGGTAGAGTTCCTGGATGCGGGCGGCGGCGTCCTCATAACCAATTGACCGGGCATAGTCGTTGTAGAAATTGCGGTCGCGGTGGCCCATGCCGCCGATATAGAGCGCGAGATGCTCGCGCGCGGGCTGACGGCAAGCCGCGAGATCGTCGCCGGTGCTGAGCATGACGTAGGGAATGATGTCGAAATCGGCGAGGCTCTTTCCGCCGCCCGCGGCCGCGAAGCCTTCGGTGAGGGGTTCTTCGAACACATCGAACCGCTCCGGCTTCATAAAGGCGAGCAACATGCCGTCCGAGATCTCGGCACTGAGACGTACACCGGCCGGGGTCATGGTGCCGGTGACAATCCTCATGCTGGGGTCGCCGTGGAGGATGCTCTTAAGCGGCTTGCCGAGACCGGTCGTGCCGTCCCCGGTGTTTGGAATGTGATAGTGGAATCCCTCATGGGTCAGGGGTGTCTTCCGGGCCAGAACCTTGCGAACGATCTCGATGTATTCGCGGGTCCGGGTCAGAGGCCGGCCGAAGGGCACGCCGTGCCAGCCCTCGATCACCTGGGGGCCGGACGGGCCGATCCCGAGAATGAAACGTCCGCCGGAAAGTCCGTGCAGGGTCATGGCCGTCATGGCGGCAAGCGCGGGCGTGCGGGCCGGCATCTGCATGATCCCGGTGCCGACATTGATTCGTGTGGTTTGAGCGAGCATCCAGGCGGCCGTAGACACGGCGTCGGAGCCGTACGCCTCCGCCGTCCAAATGCAGGCGAAGCCCGCCTCTTCAGCTGCACTGACGAGGTCCATGTCGATAGCCGCGTTCGCGCCGGAGTAGCCGTGCAGAAGGTGCAGTTCCATGAAGTCGCCTTGGAGTGATGTTGTGTCAGAGGTTCGAGACTAGCGAACTTTCCAAACCGGGTCGCATTTCCACGTGAGGGCCTGGGTGCCATCATGCCCGGGTGCCATCAAGAACGTCCTCGTGGACGGTGACGATGTCAACCGCGCGCTCGCCCTCTATCCCCGTCGCGAGGAAGTGCTCGAACGGATCATGCCGAACCTGATGGTTTTGGCCGACTCACTCTGATACGCGCGTTGGGGGAGGTGCAGGACATTGCTCGAACCGTTGCCGGTTGATGTTTCTTCGATAATTGCCGCGCCCAACCGGCGCGGCATGCGCACAAAAAGTGCCGCGACAATTGCAATGCCGGTCGAGGCCGCCAGCCAGCGAAAATCGCTGGCATAGGCCAGGATCACCGCTTGTCGGGTTACCTCCAAATCGAGGTTTGCCAATCCGCTTGGATCGCCAAGGTTCCAGCCTTTTGGAAGGGATACGTGGCGCATTGCTTCGTTGTAGGGTGTGACATAGGTACCGAGGGCGGCATGATTGGACTGGATCTGGCGCACCAGATGGGTGACTGCCAACGATGCTCCGAGACTGCTTCCAAAATTCCGCAGTAGTGAAAAAAGGCCTGTCCCTACGTCTTTATGGCGCGTGGGCAAGGTCGAGAATGTTGTGATGGTCAGCGGAACGAAGATGAATCCAAGACCCAATCCATGAATCACGGCGACGAGATAGAACACGTCTTGGCTGAAATTCGGTGTGAAGAACGACATCTGCCAGTTGGCCCAGCCCACGGCGCAAAATCCGGCGATGACGAGGTGCGATGGGTTAAAGCGATTGCACAGGTGTCCCGCAACATATGAACCCGCTGCGTAGGCTGCCCCCTGCGGCACCAGGGCCAAACCCGTACTGATCACCGAGTAATCTGCCAAGGTCTGGAGATACGGAGATAAGAGTGTCAGGTAGACCAGCCAGTGCGCGCCGAGAAACAGAATTAACACCAGGCCGATGGAAAAGTTCCGGTTCTTGAAGATATCCGGATCAATAAAGGGGCGGGTCGATATCGCGGTGTGAACGGCGAACAGATAGAACGTCACGACGACCAGACCTGCCGCGGTGATAATTCCCGATGATGCGAACCAGTCCATTTGCCCGCCCCGGCTGAGCACGAATTGTAGGGCCACAAGACCTACCGTGAGGATCATGAACCCGAACAAACCCAAGGGCTGTACCGGAGGGCGCTCGAGGCGCTTGGGCGCGAGACGGTGAATGATGGCAAATGACAGGATTGCGATCGGTACGTCGAGGTAGAAGATCCAGCGCCAGCTATGAAATTCGCTTACGTATCCGCCGAGGGCCGGTCCGATCATCGTTCCCGACATTGTCCCGAGCGCCAGCAGACCGATCGCTTGACCTTGTTCCTCGGCTCGGAAAGCGTCGAAAATGAATGACTGAGCTACCGGAACGAAGGTCGCGGCAAATAGTCCCTGAAGGAAGCGGAAGAGCACAAGCTCGATCAAGGAGTCGGACATGCCTGCACCCATCGCAGCGGCGGAAAATCCGACCAGAGCCGTTAGGTAAAGACGTTTTCGTCCAAAGCGATTGATCAGTATTCCGATCAAAGGCATGACGATCGCGACGCCGATCAAATATGCCGTGAGTACCCAGGTGATTTCGTGGTGACTTGCCGATAGGGCACCCTGCATCCGTGTAAGGGCGACGGCCGCCATCGTCGTATCAAGCGTTTGAAGATTGGCACCAAGCGCCACGCCGAACATGATCGTGCTTCGGTACGGTCTCGGTACAAGAGGTTGTGCGGCGTTCGTCACCGCTAATTTCACCGAAGTACGATAAAGAATAGATGTTTCATACGATCACTGATTAGAGAACGAAACATCCCAGAAATAATCGCTTTCAGTTCTTTCTACAAACGACCTTATTTCCGTTCGTGAGTCATATTTTATGATTCTATAAGAATTCTAAAGCGTCGCTGTGACGAGACTATCAGGCTACGCTAATCGGCTGCCGACCGCCCTGTGGGCCAGGGCTCCTTCCAGGCCGGGAGCGCCATCATGCTGTTGTGCCAACGGGCAATATTGTCGAAACCGTCGAGCGGCAGTTTGGCTTTGTCCGCGTCGGGCAGAATCGTCGCGATTCCGAAGTCCGCGACCGAAAGCGAATCCGCGGCAATGTAGTCGCGACCTTCCAGGTGCTTATCGAGGACTGCGGAAAATTGTTTGAAGAAGCCCGATGACTCTTCGACGATGGCGTCATCGGGCGGTCCCATGCCGAATAGCTCTTTGATGAAGTGCTGGAAATAGAGTTGGCCGCCGTGGCGCGAGAAGTGCGCGGTGTCCCAATTCAACCAGCGCAGCACGTCGATCTGCTTGAGGGGATCGCTGGGCCAAAGGTCTGAACCGGCCTTGTGTGCCAGATAGATCATGATTGTGTGCGCTTCCCAAAGCTTCACATCGCCGTCGGTGAGAGCAGGGACCTTTCCGTTTGGGTTGATTGCCAGAAACTCCGGCGTTTTGTTTTCGCCCTGGCTGAGATCGACGCGCACGAATTCCACGTCGGATCCGAGGTGCTTGGCGACAGCACAGGGTTTACGTGGGTTGGGTGTCTCGAAGTAATAAAGCTTCATCGTTGTCTCCTCTGAGTCCGGCAGTTGCAAGTCACAGATCCTGACGACCGTTGACGACAAACCGTAGAGGGAAGCTAAATATGTTTAAAAACATATTTAGCTTCCGGTCTAAGCTGATCCCGGAGCTAGGAGAATCACCATGCCCTACACTCAAGAGCACAAGCAGGAAACCCGCGAACGCATTGTCGAATGTGCCCGGCAGTTGTTCAACCGAAAGGGTTTCAACGGCGTCTCCATCGACGAGATCATGTCGGAGGCAGGTCTGACGCGCGGCGGGTTCTACAATCACTTCGGTGCCAAGGAGGACCTGTTCGTCGAGGCCATCATTGCCTACACCAAGTGCAATCCCGCCGACCGCTGGGAAGATGTCGAGTTGGACTTTTCCAATGCCGGCGCGAAATTGGCCCAGCAGATGATCAACGCCTACCTGTCGCAGCGGCATCTTGATGACCTGGACAGCCATTGTCCGATGATCGCCCTGCCATCTGATGTCGCCCGCTCAAGCCCAAAGGTCAAAGCGGCGTATGCCTCACTCATCGAGGCGATGGGCGGGATATTCGAAGGTGCCGCAACCGCAAACCAGCAATCGAACCCCCGCAAGCATTCTTTGGGGTTGGTGGCGTTGTGCGTTGGTGGGATGGTGTTGGCGCGGATGTTGGAAGATCAGGATTTCGCCAACGAAGTCCGCGAAGCCGCTCGGGACATGGCTTTGGAGTGTGCGGCGCCTCAATGACTACTTGGACGGTGCCTTGCCGCCGGATTTCTGCGCCTCGCGAACGGCCTTGAGGTGGGCAAGCTTGGCCTTCATGGCATTCTCCCGATTGTTCTGTGCCTCGTCCTCTTTCTTCCTGTTAGTGGTGAAACTCTGGTGGTTGCGGGTTTTTCCCTTGCTTTGCACGACGGAAATCCTTTGATTCAGTGCGATCGGTCACATGGTAATTGGCGGGAAACCTAACGTGTCGGCCTCGGTGTGTCACTGGCCATCCCGGCACGACGCCCTCTGCATCTCATTCAGCGGGCGGCTCGGGTAAGCTACCGCTCGCTCTCTTGAGAGGCGATATGCACCAGCCCTTGGCGGGTAAGCTGCACCGTTTCCGGGTTAGTCGAATACACCATGTAGGCGGGTCGTTTGAATGTCGGTGCATCGGTGACTCGATATAACCGCTTCTCGCAAAAGTAGGTCCGCACTATGCGCGCGTCGGCGTCATCGATCACGAACGCCGTTTGATCACCAGCCCACCGCATCCCTGAAAATCATAGACCGCTGACGCGAGCCTGACGTGGCGTCACGCCATAGAACTGGCGGTAGCATTTGGCAAAATGCGAGGCAGAGACGAACCCGCAGGCCATGGCCACATCCACGACGGCCATGTCCGTCTGCAGCAAAAACTTCCGTGCCCGGTCGAGGCGGAGTTGCATGTAGTAGCGGTTTGGCGGGCGACCCACGTGCCGTTGGAACAACCGCTCAAGCTGCCGCCGCGAGATACCCACCGCCGCGGCAAGCTCTTCCTGGGAGAGCGGCTCTTCCAGGTTGGTCTCCGTCATGTGGATCGAGTCGATCAGCTTGCGATTGTCTACGCCGAGGCGGACCGCCAGGGGCATGCGTTGATGATCCTGCCCGCCCCGAACGCGATCGAGAATGCATTCTTCCGACACGCGGTTGGCCAGGTCCTCGTCATGTTCCGCGCGAATCAGGTGGAGCATGAGGTCGAGGGCGGCGGTGCCACCCGAACAGGTGAAACGGTTGCCGTCGATCTCGAACAAATCGTCGGTGACTTCGATATCGGGATAGGTTTCACGGAAACTCGGAATGTTCTCCCAGTGCAGGGTGCAGACCTTGCCGTCGAGCAGACCGGCGCGGGCCAGCACATGGGCACCCGTGCACAGTGCGCCTATATCCGCGCCCTGGCGGTCGAGGCGCCGCAACCATCCGAACGTGTCCAGGTCGCTGTATATTTCGGCCCCTACGCCGCTCACCAGGATGAGGGTCGGCAATTCGCGACTTGTCATGCCGCCGTCGTAGTCTGTCATGGCAAAGTGCGGGTTGACGGAGATGCCATTGCTCGCCGTGACGGGGCCGCCATCCCTGGAAATGAGGACCCACTCGTAGAGCGCCTTTTCGCTGAGTCGGTTGGCCAGCCGCAGCGGCTCAATCGCCGATGCAAACGCGATCATCGAGAAGCTCGGGATCAAAAAGAACCCGATGACTTCAGGTTGCCTTCCGGAGGGCACACCGAACATCACATCACCCGCCTTGCTCAAGCATCACGCCTAGCCTCGCGTGGGTCGGAAAAGTAGATTAAAGACGCGTCGATGCGTAGCGAATAATTGGCGCGATCCGAATAGAGATAGTCGCGCACGGACAAGTCGGTTGTGGTGTTGGGTTCAAGGATGTGTTCGTCGTATCGAACGGCACAACTCTATGGTGTCAGGACCTAAGGGGTCAGGGAGAGAAAGCGATGAAATCGCAGGCGCGAGTCGTGGTGATCGGTGGCGGCGTGAACGGTGTCAGCGTTCTCTACCATTTGGCTAAAAAGGGTTGGACCGACGTCGTCCTGTTGGAGCGGACGGAGCTAACGGCGGGATCCACATGGCATGCGGCCGGTCTGCTGCCGCTGTTCAACATGAGCTATTCGGTAGGCCAACTGCACCAGTATTCGGTTGAGCTTTACAAGACCCTGGAGGAGGAGACCGGGCAGGACGTCGGATTACACGTCAATGGCAATCTTCACTTGGCGACCAACCGCGACCGCATGGACGAATATCGCCTCTATCAGTGTACCGCCGAGACCATCGGTGTGGAGTGCCATCTCATCGGCGTCGATGAAATCAAAAGACTTTGGCCGCTGTGCAACACGGACGGCCTGGTCGGGGCACTGTGGCATCCGACCGACGGGCATATCGCACCGGCCGACGTCACCATGGCGATGGCGAAAGGGGCCCGCAATATGGGCGCCGAAATCCTCCAGCAAACCGAAGTGACGGGGATTGAACGTTCCGAGTCGCTCGAATGGATCGTCAAGACGGCGCAGGGAGATATCCGCTGCGAGCACGTTGTCTGCGCCACCGGCAATTACGCCCGCAAGACCGCCAGTTGGTTGGGCTTGGAAATCCCCTCTGTGCCTGTCGAGCACCAATACATCGTCACGGACGAGGTGCCGGAGCTTAAGGAATACCGTGAAGCAGGCAACGGCGAATTGCCCGTCCTGCGTGAATCGGACGCGTCTTACTATTTCCGCGAAGAGCGCATGGGCTGGCTTCTCGGTCCCTACGAACTTGGTGCGCCGGCTTGTTTCGTGGACGGGGTGCCCGAGACATTTGAAAAGGATTTGTTCCCTGGCAACCTTGAACGCCTCCTTGTCCACGTCATGGCTGCGGCCCAACGTGTGCCGTCGTTCGAGAACGCCGGCATCAAGCAAATCATCAATGGTCCGATCGCTTATACGCCGGATGGCAACCCGATGGTGGGTCCGGCATTCGGCCTCCCCAACTTCTGGCTCTCTGAAGGTCATAGCTTCGGTATCACGGCGGCCGGCGGTGGTGGCTGGCAGCTTGCCGAATGGATGGTTGAGGGTGAGCCCAGTGTCGATATGATCGGAGTCGATCCTCGCCGTTTCGGCGTGGTCTCCAAGAATTTCGCCAAGCTCAAGAACAAGGAAGCCTACGAGCACGTCTTCATCACCCACTATCCGATGGAGGAACGCCCGGGGTGCCGGCCAGCGAAAACGCCGCCCTGTTACGATCGCCTCGACATCAGGGGTGCGGTGTGGGGGCAGAGATTCGGCTGGGAACGGCCGAACTGGTTCGCGCCCGACGGGGTGTACGCCAAGGACGATTATTCGTTCCGGCGCTCTAATTGGTTCGATCATGTGGGTAACGAAGTGCGGGTCACGCGGGACCAAGCCGGACTTATCGAATTGTCTTCGTTCTCGAAATTCGAAGTTGAAGGTCCCGGCGCGCGGGAGTGGCTGGATGGAATTGTCTCCAACGGCGTGCCCAAGGGTGTTGGTCGTATCGTGTTGGCCCACGCCCTCAATCCGTCGGGCTCGGTTCGCTCTGAGTTCACGATCACGCGGCTCGCCGATGGTCCGTGGGGCGAGCGGTTCTTCCTCGTCAGTTCCGGCGCCGCGCATGATTACGATTTGGACTTCCTGACCAAGTTACTGCCTAAGGAGGGGTCGGTTTATCTCAAGGACGTCACCACGCAATTCGGTGTATTCGTGCTCGCCGGACCGGAATCCCGCAACGTGCTTGCGAAGCTGGCTGATGCCGACGTGTCTAACGACGTGTTCCCGTGGCTGACGGCACAGGAGATTCCTATCGGCTTCTGTCCTGCCGTGCGGGCCTTGCGAGTCAATTTCGTCGGCTCGCTCGGGTGGGAACTTCACCATCCGATCGAATACCAGAACCACCTGTTCGACTCGCTGGTGGAGGCGGGGGCCGAGCACGGCATCGGCCTGGTCGGCATGCGGGCCATGGATTCCATGCGTCTTGAGAAGTCGTACCGGCTGTGGGGAACAGACCTCAATCAGGAGAACACCATCTTCGAAGCCGGCCTCGAGCGCTTCGTGCGCCTAAACAAGCCGGCTTTCATGGGACGTGACGCCTTGATCGCACAACAACAGGCAGGTGTCCCCACCACGTTCTGTACCATCGAGATCGATGCCGACGACGCCGACCCCTTCGGCAACGAGCCCGTCTTTATGGATGGCGAGGTCGTCGGTCGCGGCACCGCCGGCGGTTACGGCCACTATGTGCAGAAATCCCTGATGTTGGGATATGTCCGCACGGATGCGGCGGAGATCGGCCGTGAATGTCAGGTGCGGGTACTCGATCAACTGCGTCCCGCACGCATCATCGCGGAAAGCCCCTACGATCCGGAGAACGCGGCGTTGCGCGCATAGAGCGGATCGGGATTCTATCTATGGTAACCATGATTCTTAATTGAACGATAAGCGGCCGCCGCTACAATTCCTCGATGTCGGTGCAGCCGTTTGTAGTGCGTCTGAATCGATTTGGTACCAAGATGATGTGGGATGCTTGGCTGGCTAGGTGAGTCCTTAGTTGGATTAATGTGTCGAGAGAATTCAACAAATGAGCAAGGAGTCTGCGTTCCAGGCCCTGAAATTTGAAGCCAACAAGGTCGTCCTGGCTGAGGGTGACCTTGGCGATCAGGCTTATCTAATTCGCGAGGGCGTGGTCGAAATCCGCAAAGGCGCCTATGGCGAGAGTCCGCGTGTTCTGGCGCGACTTGGTCCGAGCGACGTCTTCGGGGAAATGGCACTCATCGACAACCGTCCGCATATGGCATCTGCCATCACGACCGAGCCAACCGAACTGGTGGCGATATCGCGGGAGGAATTCGACCGACGGCTCAAAGATATGGATCCTACCATGCGCGCTCTGTTCAAACTTATGTCGCACCGCGTGTGGAATATGGCTGAAGAAATGGTTGGGTGGCCCGACGACGTGAATTGGGCGGACTGGCGGCCCAAAGTCAAAAAGTCGAAGTCTTCGTAGACGCTGCTTGAACACAAATCGACGTTTCCTTTGAGTCAGTGCGCGGTTGCGGCTATTGCCGCGCCGCCGTAACCTTTCATGGTGCATGTTGTGGTGGTTTGAGTTTCGACATATGAGTGGCAGATTCAGAGGAGGCATTGATGAGCGACGAAAATCAGAATGGCGGCGAAGACGGCGGTGAGGAAAGTCCGGATCCTCAATCGGATAGTTTCCTCAGCCGGCACGGTTGCCTGCTTACAATCATTGCAGTGCTGCTCATCGGCTCGGCGGCAGGCCTTTGGGGCTTCATCTCTTGGCTCGAGCGCGGGAATTAGTCCCCGGCCATCTCTGATGCTGCCGCGACCAGCATGAAAATATCCGTTCGTACGCGCGGCGCGCCATTCGTCTTCGACTGCGCCGAAGGAGAGAAGATTCTCCAGGCCGGTCTGCGGGCCGGGGTGGGACTTCCGTACGAGTGCGGCAGCGGCACCTGCGGGACGTGCAAGGCCGAAATGGGCGAGGGCGAGATCGACGAGGGCTGGGCGGAGGCGCCCGGGCGGACGTACGTCAAATCTGAGAAGTCTGAGTTCCTCATGTGCCAGGCTTCACCTCGGCGTGATTGCACGATTGGGGTCAGGTCTAAGGTTGAGGCTCTCCCCCATGAAGTTCCCGTTCCGGATGCTGTCGGCGGGCGGATCAAGAAAGTGGAGCCGCTCACCCACGACGTATGCCAGGTTGAGGTTTCGATCGACAAACCGCTCTCATTCAATGCCGGACAATTCATGCTGGTCGGTGCCCCTGCGGTCGCAGGCCAGCGCGCTTATTCCATGGCCCACTACGCGGCTACCACGGGCAGCCTGACCTTCGTTATCAAGCAGGTCCCCGACGGCGGCTTTACGGACTGGCTATTCGCGGCGGACCGAAGCGGGACCGAACTCGAATTGTTCGGCCCGCTCGGCGTTGCGACCTACGCCCCGGCGCTGCCGAACAATCTCGTTTGCATTGCCGGCGGATCTGGGCTCGCGCCGATGCTGTCGATCTTGGATCACGCGATCCAGGTCGGACATTTCGACACCTACACCGGAGACCTGTTTTTCGGCGTGCGCACGGAGCGTGATATCTATTTGCTAGACCAGTTGAAGGAATTCGCCGGGAAGGCGCCGGAAAAGTTGGCCATCACGGTGGTCTTATCCGATTCACCGCCGACGGCCGGCTTGGCCCAGGCGCACCCGGAATTGCGGTTCGACGAGGGCTTCGTGCACGAGTCCACCATGCGCCACATGGCGGGGCGATGGGAAAACGTCATGGCCTATCTTGCCGGCCCGCCACCAATGGTCGACGCCACGCTTCGCGCCCTGGTCATGGAGGCGAAACTGACCCCAACGGCCATCCGCTACGATAAATTCAGCTAGATCGTGCCTAGCACGGTGCCTGGCATGAGTTGTGGAGTTTTGTCGGGGCCGCTAATTTTCTGGCAGTGAATAGGTTGTGGAGGTAATCGAAATGAGTTGGCAGCAGGTCTGCACCACCGGCGACGTCGACGAGGACGAATTGGAGGAATTCGAGGTTGGAGAGATCACTGTCCTGGTCGCCAATGCTGGCGGAGAATTCTTCGCTTATCCGCCTTTCTGCCCACACCAGGAGACGCCGCTTTCGCTCGGCATGATCGACGGCGACACGCTGACTTGTATCAAGCACCTCTGGCAATGGAATCTGAAAACAGGCGAGATGCGCGATATTGCCGAGTGCCCGCTGCTCTTGTACGACGTCAAGGTTGAGGACGGCGCGGTGCTCGTGAATCTCGCGAAAGAGCTCAAATACGACTATCAATAACCGGGTAGCAAGCCGGACAATAACCAGATAGCAGCCCTGGCCGTGAAGCGGATCTACATACCAAAAGCTGCGCCAGATTTTGACCCGAGCGAACGGGTTTTCGTTTACTCTGATTGCCGCAGGTTACATCATGTTTTATCATAAGTTGTTAGGTCAGTGTTATTGACCTTCACTTCCAGTGAAGCGACTTTGAATATAGGAATTTCGCATGCCGCGCACAGCTGAACAGCATCAATCTCCGCCCAAGGTTGAGGGCGAAGCCTACATCCATGCTTCGGTCTATACCGACCCAGACCTTTACGCGGAGGAAGAAGAAAAAATCCTGCGCCGCACGTGGAAATTCGTCTGTCACGACAGCGAAGTCGCCAAGGCAGGAGATTATCGGACCCACCTGTGGACCGGCATCCCCCTGGTCACCATCCGCGGCAATGACGACAAGATCCGGACTTTCGTGAACACCTGCTCGCACCGCGGCGCCAAGATTGTGCGGGATGTAGCCGGGAACATGAAGCACATGACCTGCTTCTTCCACATGTGGGAATACGACCTCGAAGGCAACTGCACTTATCAGCCCCGCGAAGAAGGTTATCAGGAATTAGGACCCGCCAAGGATGACCTGTCACTGCGCGAGATTCGCACCGACATCTTTGCCGGCCTGGTGTTCATCAATTTCGACGGCAACGCTGAATCATTGCGCGACTACATTGGTGAGGCAGGCGAGCCCTTCGAGGAAATCTTCAACAACCACGAACTTGAGGTCTTCCATTACAACCAGACGCACGTGCGCGGAAACTGGAAGGCGTGGTACCTCACAAATTGCGATCTCTATCACGAGTGGTCGCACCTGGTGAATCGGACCACCAGCGTGTTGACCAAGGGGTATCATGATCGCCCGTGGCGCATTCAGCCCAACGGCCATGGCTACAACGCCCATCACCTCGATGGCAGCCCGTTCCAGGTGGATTACAAGAAGTACAAGAGCTGGAAGAACCGCGACGACCTCGTGTTCAACGGCTTGGCGCCCGGTGAGTTTCGCGTTACGGACATTTTCCCGAACTTGTCGGTATTCTTCCGCGCGACGTGCATCCGCCTCAATCATTCGACGCCGATTGCACCGGGTCACTGCATCATGGAAGAGCGCGGACTCGGTATTAAGGGCGAATCGAAAGAGGACCGGCGGGTGCGCTCGAAACAGTTCATCCAGATCTGGGGGCCCTTCAGCCGCAACGCGTCCGAGGATTGCGCCTACGTCGAAGCGACGCATGCGTGCCAGGAAGCGGGCGCCAATCCCTACGATCTGATGTCACGGGTCGAAATGTTTGAGGATGGTGTTCACGAGCGGATCCACAGCGATACCTATTTGCGCCACTTTTGGGGTGAATGGGGCAGGCTTATGGGTCGGCCCGCCAACAATCCCAAGAACTTCATGGCCGCTGCCGAATAGCAATTTGAACTCTGGGGCGGGCCTCCATGGCTTGCCCCCTGAAAATTGATCAACTGCCTTAGCAACGCTGATTTTCATGACGATCTCTGACGACCAGATCAAGAACCTGATTTATAAGTCGTGCAAAACCCTCGATGCCGAGGAATTTGACGATTACCTCGATCTCTATTCGGAAGAGTTTGAGTACAAGGTCACCAACTACTCCCGTGAGATTCAAAAGGATCAGGAGTGGATGGACGTAAACCGTTCAGAGCTGAAAGGCCTGCTCGGCAACGTACCTCTGCACTTCCGTTTGCTTGGGAGTTTCATGCGTCACGCGACGGTCTACGATATCGAGCGCAACGGGGCCGACGCCGCCCATGCGCTGACGTACGTGACCATCTACTACACCACGCCCGAAGGCGCGACGAGCGTCTGGGCCGTAGGCCGTTATCACGACGTAATCGACGTGTCAGGGGATGCGCCGCTGATCGCCGACCGGGAATTGAAGCTAGAGACCCGCGAAGTCGGCATCGGCACCCACCTACCGATGTAGCGACACCCGCAGTTGGGTGGGGGGATGGTTGTGGGTTTCCGGATTAAAACACCGTCCCTCTGGCGGCGATCGGCCAGATGTCCTCGACGATACCGCCGCGCACGCAGACGTACCAGTCATGGAGGTTGACCGTCGGGTCGCAATGACCCGGGATCAGCCGGATCTTGTCGCCGAGCACGAACGGCGGAAAATCCGGACCCACGCTGAGTTTTCCATGCTCGTCCGACGCGCCGACGTACTCGATCCCAGGCAAGTCATGGGGCACTGCATACCCTGAATCGACGGCGATGGCCTTAAGGCCCGCGTAGACGATTGCCAAGCTATCTTCGGGCCGGCTCATCACCGTGGCCAGCACGAACAGGCTTTGTTCGAAGGTCGTAAAACTGGAGCCATCCTTCAAAAAATTCCGAGCGTAGTCGGCATCCATGAAAGCATAGGAGCCGCACTGGAACTCGTCCCACTCGCCTGCTTCCGCCTCGAAGTCGAAACTGCCCGTGCCGGCGCCGGTAACCTTCGGGCACGACAGACCGGCTCCTGACAACGTCGCCTTCGTCGCGTGCACTTTCTCCGCAGCCGTGAGGATGGCTGCACGACGCTCCGCATGTGCTGGGCGCCGCCATGATAGGCCTGCAGGCCCGCGAAGGTCAGGTGGTCGGCACTGTCGATCTCGCGGGCCAGTGTCACGGCGTCTTGCGAATGACGGAATCCGCACCGTCCGCTACCGACGTCGATCTCCACCAGGACATCGATGTAGGTGTCGTGCGCGATGGCGGCTGCGGCAAGATCGGCGAGATTCGTTGAGTCGTCGACGCAAACCGAGACCTTTGCCCGGCGCGCCAGCGCCGCCAGCCGCTCGAGCTTGCGGTAGCCGACGACCTGATTGCTCACAAAGACGTCGTCGATGCCGCCGTCCACCAGCACTTCCGCCTCGCTCAATTTCTGGCAGCACTGGCCTACCGCATCCAGCTCGCCCTGCAGTGCAGCGATCGTGGGGGATTTATGCATCTTGGCGTGCGGCCGCAATGCGACGCCGAATGCGCTGGCCCGCTCCGCCATGAATTTCAGATTGCGCTCGAACGGATTGAGCTCGATCACCAGCGCCGGCGTGTCGACTTCATCGATCGGCATGCCGATCTCGGCGGGAGGTGGTTGGGTCATATCCGAGTGACTCCGGCAAAGGGGGGGCGGATCAATACCGCACGAGCCAGCCGAAGCTTAGCGGAAACAAAGGGGCGCCGAAGCAGAACTTCGACGCCCCAACAGTGTCATTTGCTCAATTATCAATTGGTTGAGCAGATTCACGCATACCAACTGAGATCACTTAGTGATCTCAGTTGGATACAACTTGCTCAATGGAGGCACCCATGCCGAATAAGACGGCGCGGACTAGTGCACCTTTTGCTTCGGGATTTTCTTCTTCGGGTCCTTGAAGGGCACCGGGACGACTTCGGCGTTGACCGGCGTGCGCGTCGCCGGTGACAGCCATTCCGCTGCCAGCGCTCTTGCAGAGGCGGGCCTCGCACCCCTCCAACTCCATCCCAAGGAGGGCCTCGCACTGCTGAACGGCACGCAGGTCTCTACGGCGCTTGCCATCAAGGCCTTGTTCGCCGCGGATGATCTTTTTCAGGCGGCATTGGTCGCCGGTGCAAGACATGATGGCCGGATCACAAATTCGCGACTCCCACCGCGATTGCGGCCGCATGCAGGACCCTTATTCGCTGCGCTGCCAGCCGCAGGTAATGGGCGCCTGTCTCGATCAACTGCGGTACACGGCAGAAATCCTGGCGCGTGAAGTCAACGCTGTCACCGACAACCCGTTGGTGTTTGCCGAGACCGGAGACGTGCTCTCTGGGGGTAATTTTCATGCCGAACCGGTGGCGCTGGCGGCAGACGCGATTGCGATTGTCCTGGCCGAGGTCGGCAACATCGCGGAGCGGCGAGTCGCGCTGCTCGTCGATTCCCGCATGAGCGGCCTGCCACCGTTCCTGGTCGAGGAGTCCGGGCTCAATTCGGGCTTCATGCTGGCCCACGTCACGGCCGCGGCGTTGGCGAGCGAGAATCGATCGCTTGCCCATCCCGGGAGCGTCGACAATATTCCGACGTCTGCCGATCAGGAGGATCACGTGTCGATGGCGACCTTTGCGGCTCGCCGGCTCGGCGACATGACCGATAACCTGGCGGGCATCGTCGCCATCGAATTGCTCGCGGCCGCCCAGGGCATAGAGCTGCACCGATCGATGCAGTCTTCCGACCGCTTGGAGGCGATTCGCGAGGTTGTGCCGCATTACGATCAGGACCGCACCTTCGCGCCAGATATCGAGGCGGTGAAGGGCATGATTGCAATGCAGCGCTTCAAGGCTCCGACGGTGGCCCTATATTGAGGCAGAATGGGATAATTCAATGAATGATGCTGATTTCGAAGTTGACCGCCCGGAGGCCAATGGCTTGGGCGCGCCCGTCGCCGATTACAGCTCGATCGTCGGGGTTCGTGGCGGACGTATTCTCTTCATCGCCGGCAAGGGTCCAGTGGACGAGAACGCCAGGACCGTGAGCGATGATCTTGAAACCCAAATTCGCCAAGCCATGACCAACATGAAGGTGGCGCTTTCCGTCGCCGACGCCGGGTTCGAAGACGTCGTCAAAATCAACGCCTTCTTCACGACCAGGGAATGCATTCCCTTCTGGAAGCAAATCCGACTTGAATGTTTTCCCAGTGATTTCACGGCCGCCACCGCCGTCATAGTCGCCGGCCTCGCCATTGACGACTGGAAAGTCGAAATCGAAGCCTACGCCGCGGTGCCTTAGCCTCCGCGTTGCCCCAGCCCACCTACTCGGTGTCCTCGGTGATAAAAATTACTCTCCGAGCCGGATCACCGATTATTCAAAAATTTCTTCCAATCGCAATGCTAGCTAGCTGCCATCCAATTCCCGGACGAGTGCGGCGACGGCTTGGCCGATTTCGTCGGGGCTGTCTTCCTGAATGTAGTGGATGCCGGGGACGGAGATTTCCCGCGTGTTGGGCAGGTTGCGGCAGAAGTCGATGCGCGATCCCTGGATCAGGCCGCCAGGCTCACCGCGGATGAAGACCTTCGGAATCCCAGTTTCCTGCAGCCACGCCGCGTTGGCCTCGACGGTCGCCACGACGTCGGCGGGCTCGCCCGAAATTGGCATGTTGCGCGCCCAGGTCAGGGTCGGGCGGCGGTCCTCACCGGGATTGGTGTAGGGCCGGCGGTAGACGTCCATCTCCTCCTCGGTAACTTCGCGCAGCGTGCGGGTTGGAATGCGCGTCTCGACGAACATGTTGTCTTCTAGGATCATCCGTTCGCCATTGGGCGAACGCAGTCCCTCGAACCAGGCACGGGCCGAATCCTCGTCGTCCGGGTTCTCCGGAAACTCCTCCCAGGTGAACGGCGTCACGATGGCTTCGAAGTGGACGAGGCCGCCCATGCGGTTGGCGTGGCGGCGAGCCCAGTCGAAGGCCAGCACCGAGCCCCAATCCTGACCCACCATGACCACACCATCTCCGAGGTCGAGCATGTCCAGTAGTTGATCGAGGTAGTCCCGATGGACTGCGTACTTGTACGCGTCATCGTCCGACGACGGCAGCTTGTCGGACTCCCCCATGCCGATGAGGTCGGGCGCGATGCAGCGCGCCACTGGTTCCACGTGCGGGATGATGTTGCGCCACAGATAGGATGAAGTTGGATTCCCATGCAGAAAAACCACCGGACGTCCCGCGCCGGCCTCGACATAGGCCATGAAGCGGCCATGAATGGTCGCGCGCTGGCGCGGAAAGGCGTCGGCCGCCGGATTTTCTGCCGAGATCATACGTCCGTCACGGCGGGTTGAAGCTCGTCCCAGGCCTTTGAGTCATCGCCTGCAAAGCGGTCGTCATCGGGGGTTTTGACCTGGAAGATATTCTCGGATTCGATGATCGTGTAGTCATAATAGCCGAGGCGGGCCACGGGGCGCAGCAGCTTCATGTCGATCAGCCCTTCGTCGGTGATCACTTCGTCTGCAACGTGGATCTGGACGACATGGCCAATAACCATCGTGGCGCGGCTGCCGTCCTGTGGTGTGGGTAAATCGACGGTTTGCAGATACTTGCACTCCATGGAGATGGGCGATGCCTTGAGACGCGGCGGTTTGACCTTCTCGCACGGGACGGCCTCGAGCCCGGCCTCGGCCATTTCGTTGTAATTCCGGGGTGAGTGCTTGGACGTAACGACCATCTGGTCGAGAAGGTCGGCGGTGCACATGTTGTAGACGAATTCGCCGGTTTCCTCGGCGTTGGTAAGCGAGTCCTTGGCTTCGCGGGTTCCGGGCTTGAAGTAATTCGGGCAGTACACGACGCAGGGCGGCGAACCACTGACCGAATTGAAAAAGCTGAATGGCGCCAGGTTTAAGTCGCCGTCCGCGCTCATGGTGGTGATCCAGCCGACCGGCCGCGGCACCACGAGGGCGTTATAGATCGTATGTTTGAACGGGTCCGGCCGCATGCCGACTTCGTTGGGATCAAAATGCATGGTGAGGTTACTCCTCTCGAAATCCAAATATTTCACTCGATTCCGTCTGAATTAGACCGGGTGACACTCTAAGTTGACGCGCATCATAGCCCTACAACCGGCGGCGTAAAGGCACGGTCTCGGCAGGTGTAACAGAGTAATTTGCGTGCGCTTCCAAAGGTGGTAAACAATGTCAACAACGTCAGCATTGCTGACAATAATTGATATTCAAAATTCGAGAATGCAGAGGCACGATCGATGAGTTCAGACAGCGATAATTCCCACCCCGATTTCAGTCGTAGCGGTAGCCAGGCCTACCAGGGCTTTGAACAGACCGCGGTCCTGCCTGAGGACGCGGAGCTCACGCATACCGACCCGGGCACGTCTATGGGTAATCTCATGCGCCGCTTCTGGCAGCCCGTGTGTCTGTCAGAAGAATTGACCGACGTACCCCGCGCGATCCGCATCCTGGGCGAGGACCTGGTGGCCTTCCGCGACAAGTCGGGACAGGTCGGCGTCCTGCATCGCCAATGCTGCCATCGCGGCGCGTCGCTGGAGTATGGGATCATCCAGGAGACGGGGATTCGCTGTTGTTACCACGGCTTCCAATTCAACGTGGATGGCACACTCATGGATGTTCCTGGCGAGCCCGACGGCGGTAAGCGTATGTCCAAGACCGTCGCCCAGGGCGCCTATCCGGCGTTCGAGCGTTACGGCATGGTGTTCGCCTACTTGGGCGACTTCGATGAGATGCCCAAGTTCCCCGAATGGGAATTCTTCCATACCTACGACGATCTGGAATTCGCCTCTTATTCCAACATCTATCCCTGCAACTGGCTGCAGGTGTTCGACAACATCCCCGACCAGATGCACACCTCGCAGCTGCACAGCCCGACCATGCGGGTGATCGGTGACGACGATGATGGCACCTATCCGACAACCGCCTTCAACCCGGTCTTCGCGCAAATCCCGGAGATGGAGTACGCCTCGGTCCGCGAGGACACGGCGATGGTCTTCAGCGCCGGACGCCGGGTCGGCAAGGACCGGGTTTGGGTGCGTCTGAACGACGTCATCCTGCCGAACCTCACCCTCCATCCCCACACTGCGGAGGATGGCCGCGAAGCCCGTCACTTTCATCGTGTTTACATGGCGCGCTGGTACGTCCCTGTCGACAACGAGAACAGCATCGTCTTCGGCATCCGCATGTTCGGCGAATCGATTGATCCCTACGGCACCGGCGACAAGTCCAAGTGCGGCTACAACAGGACCGATTTTCTAGACGGACAAACCGGCGAACGACCCCGTGAGGTTGCGCAACGCATGCCTGGCGACTGGGACGTCGTGACCAGCCAGAGGGCGATCACCCGGCACGCCATGGAGAACCCGACGAAAGAGGATGTCGGGGTCTACATGAACCGGAAGAACCTGCGTCAGGCGGTACGGGGCGAAAACCCGCATATGGAACAGGCCGCCATTCACGCCCGCGCGAACACGGGTCTGCGGAACAACATCTATACCAACAACACGATCCTGGATATTCCGCTGCAGGAAGGCCGGGACGACGACGAACTCGTCCGCGAGGTTTGCAAGAAGGTGCTGGAGATAGCTGCCGCGGGCGATGCCTACGATGGCGCCGAACGCGACACGTTTATCCAAAACGCACTTAGGGACTATGAGCAGTCGTTCACAAGTGCGATCGCTGCGGAGTGACCCTTCTTGTATAGTTTTTAGTCAACTGACTAAGGCCGTGGTGGCGCCTTTGTCTTAGTTGAGGTGCTGGTGATCAATTTGGCGACTCTTCCAATATCCTAGGAGCTGAAGGTTATGAGTTGTGGTAACCAAACATAGGTTGCCTGCTCTGGGTTTTGCGTGGTGTGATGCGGAAATAATCAATTTTTTTACATTATAAAATCTGGTGATTTGACATGGTTCCTTCCTATAAGCATGCCCTAATAGTCGGTGCTGGCTCAGGGTTGTCGGCTTCCCTTGCAAGAATATTTTCGAGTGAGGGCATGGCGATATCTCTAGCAGCACGCAGTGTTGACGATTTGGGAGATCTTTGTTCTGAGACGAACGCTAACGCCTATCCTTGCGACGCGTCATTGACTGAAGATGTGGATGCTCTTTTTGAAGCACTCGATGGCAACGATCCGGATGTTGTCATCTATAATCCGAGCGCCCGCGTACGTGGGCCATTTATTGAGATCGACCGCGAGGCAACAAAGCAAGCTATTATGATCACGGCCTATGGCGGATTTCTGGTTGCCCAAGCGGCTGCCAAACGTATGGTGCCTAAGGGACATGGTGCCATTTTATTCACCGGCGCTTCAGCTAGCGTGAAGGGCTACGTGCAGTCGGCGTCGTTTGCTATGGGGAAATTTGCACTGCGGGGCCTAGCGCAGAGTATGGCCCGTGAACTTCACCCGATGGGTATCCACATTGGGCATTTCAATATTGACGGCGGTATCCGAAATATTAATCGTCCCGAACGGATCGACTCTCTAGATAATCCGGACAGCATGCTGGATCCTGATGCTATTGCTCGAAGCTACCTGAATTTTCTGAAACAGGACCGGAGTTCCTGGGCTTGGGAGCTTGAGCTACGCCCTTGGGTGGAGAAATTTTAGACGCCAGTCTTCCACTATAGGCTACTGCTTTTCCCCCGCTGTTTGGGGGAAACGAGCAGAACTTAGTGGCCTAGAGGACGGCATGGTATATTTTACGCGGGGGTCCATACGGGAAGTGCGACCCCACCGGCGAGGTGGTCTTCGGTCGCGGATTCGCGCAGTAAAACGTAAACATCCCTCGTCCCCATCACCTCTTCGAAGAGGTCGCATATCAGCTTGGCACAAAGATTTTTCTTTTCTTGCGGTCGGCCAGGGCGCGTGTCGATGGTGACAGTTGGCAAGCCTTTGCCCAGTTCTCCATAAGCCTCGGTGATGGCTGGGTAAATCCATTTTCGTGTTTCTGGAAATCGGTCGTTCTGGCCTGGGTCAATGGATGCGTTGATAGCATCACGAAGGCCATCTGCGAGCCGATTTTTTACCTCATTGGAATACCCTTCAGGTATTTGAACCCTAACTATTGGCATAAATACTTATCCTTTATATGAAGCGTATAATTTTCGGTCAAAATGGCGGATAAATATTATTACATTTATTCTGCCGCTATATTAGATGTATTGTCGCCGAACTCTGGATTTTTACGTCCATCTGACCCGTCGCCAACGGATCCAGTTACATACCGAGGCAAAAGAAGGAAATCGCCGAGGGCCCGCATGACTTCATCGTCGCTTCCGCGGCAGACAGGATCCAATCTCTTGAGCACGGCACCGGCCATGGTTTCATGCCAGAACCAGTGGATCACTTGCTCAGAAGTGCCCGTAGTCCGGCCGGGCTGTACCGCAACCGCCTCTAAATACCATGCTCGTACATCTTCAAAGGCATGCTTTAGGGCAACCGCTACGGACATGCTGCCAGAGGGTGACTCAGGCCATTCATCGCTAAGAAATGCCATGATGTAACGAGCATTATCGTCAATATCAAGCGGGCTTACTCCCACAGTCGTGCGGCCACGTTGCTCGACTGACAGCTCATACCAAGGCCGAAGCTGACTGATTTCCCGAAGAAAAGCTTGTTCCAAGGCGGCTATATCATCGTCAGTTTGCGGCGGCGGGGCTTTCAGTTCAATGGGGCAGGCCCATGCCTCTTGCTCCTCGCCGGTATCGGCAGAGGACGTTGGAGCGTCCTCGTCGAAATCCGCTAGGACGGGTCCGCTCTCCGCCTCAAACGTCTCGAGTAGAGACTTAATAACCTTGGTCTGAAACTCCGGATTGTTGGGCGCGCCAAAAGGGCGTCCCAGCTCAAAGGGTACCCACATAGCTCTTGGCGGCTTCAATTTCTCAGTTTGTGGCCGCACAAGGCTGATGCTAGCTGTGGAGAATCCTTCGCGCTCAAGATAGTGTCCAAGCGCGCCAACGGCGCGCGTACAGCGGGGTCAGACGGGGCACATCAAAACTGTGTCGACCTGATCGCCCCGCAGCAACTTGGCGAGCTCGGGGATATTCGGTTCCATGTCCTGAGGCTGGCTTCCACCCATAAAGGCGTAGTGAAACTTCGCCACAGAACCGATGAAACCTTCGGCTTCGAGTTCTTTCATACGATCAAGGGGAATTGCCACGTTGATGTCTTGTTGAAATCCAGTTCGGTCGAAATTAGGTGAGAGGTGGCTCATTACTAGTTCGCCGTGGTCAACGTCTGTCGGAATTAGGCGGAATTCGCCCGAAAAGAATGGATAAGGCTTATCGCCTCTCCGCTCGATCCCGGCTGTAGAAATTAGAGCAATACGGCTTTTTGATATTGGTTTTGGCGGGGTCCAAGGTGTTCCATCAAATTCAGGAAGCCGCATTCCATCCAAATAGTCCCGTTCGTATTTTGGAAGTTCCTCCCAACGGGCCATTTTTTAACTCCATTTACTATTTTCTAGCGCCAATATAATGATTATTGTTTACCAAAAAAGCGCATGAGTTGTTATCTCAGACTGCGCGCTTTTTATATATTTCCAAGAATTAATTCAGCCGCCTTTTCGGCGATCATGATCGTGGGGATATTCGTATTACTGGATACCATATGCGGCATGACGGAGGCATCGACGACACGTAGGCCCTCCAATCCGCGTACGCGCAGGTCCACACCGACAACGGAATTGGGATCCGCGCCCATGCGGCAGGTCGAGATTGGATGCCAGCAGGTTTCCGCTGTGTCCTGGATGAAATTAAGGATTTCGTCATCAGTGACTACATGGGATCCGGGTCGGACCTCTCGTACGATTACTTTCTGTAGCGAGGATTGTTTGGCAATCGTACGCGCCATTTTGAAGGCCAGGATTGACACTTCCTGATCTCGCGGATGGGACAGGTAGTTGACGTTGATCCTTGGACGTTCTTGCGGGTCCGGCGACTTCAAATGGATAGATCCGCGTGACTCTGGCCATAAATAATAAGAGCCGATGTGAAACCCGGGAAACTGATCTAGATCCTGGGCGTAACGGGTCGTGCCGCTCGACAACGCGCATTGAATACGAGCTTCGGGATAGGCCGCGTCAGGACGGCAGCGCACATAGGCGTGCGTCTTGAAGGAAGGCGTCGACATAATTCCGTCGCGATGGAAGATGAAGCGGAGCAGGGCACGGGCACCGTGCCAACGGCTACGTAAAATATCGTTCGCTGTGACGGGCTCAGTACACTCGAATTGCAATCGCGTCTGAAGGTGATCTTGAAGGTTCTCTCCCACTGCGGGAATGTCGCGAACAACGGGGATACCATGAGATTTCAATAGTTTGGCATTGCCTACTCCTGACAATTCTAAAAGATGCGGGGAGGTGATTGCGCCCGCCGATAGCAAGACTTCTTTTGTTGCGGTCACCTGTCGATCGACGCCATTCTCGCGATAGGCAACTCCGGTCGCACGGATACCATTAAATATTATACGGCTAACAGGAGCGTGGGTGACGATGTGCAAATTTTTACGGCCCTTGGTTTCGGAGAGGTAGCCCACAGCGGTGCTGCATCTCAGGCCGTTGCGCGTACTCAATTGTAGTCGGTTGAATCCTTCGGTAGAACCTTCATTGTAATCCTCATTCTCTGGTAACCCAGCTTCCTCGCAGGCTGCCATGAAAGCCTGTGACACTGGGTCATCGGTGACGACTTTGGTGGCATGGATTGGGCCATCATGTCCGCGCCACTGAGGGTTGCCGAATTTTGCGGTCTCCAAGCGCTTAAAGTATGGCAGGACTTCTGGATATCCCCAGCCAATGCAGCCTAGGTCGCGCCACTGGTCGAACCGTGCCGGTTCGCCGCGCGCGTGGATCATACCGTTGACTGAACTTGAGCCCCCGAGCAACCGGCCGTGTGGCCAGTAAATCGAGCGACCCTTCATCTCGGGTTCGGTCCGGTCCTTCCAGACAAAGCGTTCGCTGTCTAGGATCTTGCCCACTCCCAGTGGCAGGCGCACCCAATGATGATTGTGATCGGGGCCACCAGCTTCCATTAGCAGCACGCGTGCACGCCCATCTTCCGACAATCTTGCTGCAAGCACGCTTCCGGCCGAACCGGCGCCCACAATGATGTAGTCGTATTCAGGGTTCATGAGCCTTCGCACTCCGTGACAATAGGGTGATGATTGATCGGACAAGTACTTCCTGTGTCCGACTCAATTCTATCCCTCCCCCAAAAGGGAAAGGATTAGGCTTGGCTTGCCGAAGCTGTGACAGAAGCGAGGGGGTGTGACGGCAGGCAGCGTTTTCTTACAATGCAAACGTTCCCCTCTGAATTTTCTCGTTTCATAGGAGGGGATAATTATGGTTTCAAAATTAGCGTCAGACGTTGATTGCCGGATCTGGCGTACCCTGGTTAATGATCACTGTGCGGCTGCGAGTGAAATGTTCGAGCATGCTTTCGAGCGACAGTTCCTTGCCGAGGCCGCTCTGGTTGAGTCCGCCATAGGCGACATTGGCGATCGGTGTCCCGTATTGGTTGACTTGGACCAGACCGGCTTCGATTTCATCGACAAACCGCATGGCATGGCTCAAGTCACGAGTCCAAAGAGTTGCGGCCAGCCCATATTCAGTGTCGTTCGCCCGATCCATCATCGTCGCAAAGTCGTCCCACTCGAAGACGACGGCCACTGGGCCGAAGATTTCCTCCTGCGCGCAGGCGGATTCGTGCGGCACGTGCTTGATCAGTGTGGGTGCGAAGAACAAGCCTTTCTGGAGTTCCGGGTTATCGGGCCGTCCTCCGCCGCATAGAATTTCGGCGCCGGGCGTGTTGCGCGCGAGTTCGACGTACCGGGTCACGCGGTCGAACTGCTCCTGAGAGATAATCGTCCCGATCTCGCTTTCCGGGTCCATCGGATCGCCGAGTTTCAGGCTCTTCACCGAGGCGATGACCCGTTCGATCACCTCATCCGCCACGTCTTTGTGCAGGAACAAGCGCGAACCGGCAGTGCAAGACTGGCCCTGGCGCGAGAATCGCATGCCCTGGATGACACCCGGGATGGCAAGATCCATGTCGGCGTCGGGCATCACGATATTCGGGCTCTTGCCGCCGAGTTCCAGCGTAACGGGACAGATCTTGTCCGCCGCGTAGTGCATGATCTGGCGTCCGACGGGGCAGGATCCGGTGAAGGTGATCTTGCGCACGTCCTTGTGCTCCGCGAGCGGCCGGCCGCATTCCTCACCTATGCCGGAGATCGTGTTGACGACGCCGGCCGGGAGCGCCAGCTGCGCCAGCTCGGTGCACTTGAGCACGGCAAGCGGCGCCTGTTCCGCTGTTTTCAGCACGACCGTGTTGCCTGCCACAATGGCCGGCGCAATCTTGCTGGCCCACAGCAGGATTGGCGCATTCCAGGGAATGATCGCAGCGACCACGCCGAGGGGATCGCGCGTCGTGTAGTGCAGCGTGCCATTGACCCAAGGAACCGTGTTGCCCTTCAACTCGGTGGCGAAGCCGGCGAACATGCGCAGCACCTCGATCGCCATGTTCAATTCCGGCCGTGCTTGCGTCGAATAAGCGTTGCCGGTTTCGAGGGCCTCAAGCCGCGCAATGTCGTCAGCATGCTCTTCAATGATGTCGGCGAGCTTGGACATCAGCGCGCCCCGCTCCTTGGCGGTGACTCGCGACCATGACTTGAACGCTTTCTTGGCAACGCCAACGGCGCGGTCCACGTCGGCCTCCCGGCAGCGCGGCGAGGAACCGATGACATTCAGCCAGGCGGGATTGACGATCTCGAAAGTCTCGTCGGTGATGGCAGAATCAAGCTTCCCGTCGACGACAATCTTATCCGATAGGCGCACGGCCTCGTCATAAGTCGCTTGAACCTCCGGTGCGAGGGTACCGATTTCCTCAGGGATTTCCTGCACAGACATTTGATGTCCTCCGCTGCTTGGTCGCGCGTGCCCGCCATTCGGGCTGAAACTGCGCGTTCGGAATTCTTATGGAGTTAGAGTTGCGCGGGATTGTGGCACGACGACCGCTCAACTTGCCATAACCTTGTGGATCACCTCATCAAGCTGTGAGGGCATGTCCAGCACTGTGGCGCCGGCCTTCTCTAGTGCGCTGCGTTTGGACTGATAGGTTCCCTTGTCGCCCATCACGATCGCCCCGGCGTGCCCCATCTTGCGCCCTGCCGGCGAAGCGCCGCCCGCGATGAACGCGACCACCGGTTTGGTCATCGTGGCAATGAATTCTGCGGCATCTTCTTCCGCGGTGCCGCCAATCTCGCCCACCAGAACAACGGCGTCCGTTCCCGCGTCCTGTTCCAGCGCCTGAAGCGCCTCGATGGTCGTTGTCCCGAGAATGGGGTCGCCGCCGAGACCGAGCACCGCGGACTGCCCCAATCCGGCCTGGACGAGGTTGAGGCAGGCGAGTGTTCCCAGGCTGCCACTACGGCTGATGACCCCGACCCGTCCGGGACGGCAGATACCTTCCTCCCAGGCCGGCATGATACCGACGAAGGTTTCACCGGGGGTGACCAGTCCAGCCGTATTGGGTCCCATGATTCGCGTGTTTGAATCTCTGGCTGCTGCCATGAAATACATGACGTCCTGCGTCGGGATGTGCTCGGTGAGAACGACGAGCAGGCGGACGCCAGCGTCGATGGCATCCAGCGCCGCGGCCTTGGCGGCCATTGGGGGTATGAACATCACCGCCACATCGATATCGGTTTCCTTTGCCGCGTCGGCTGCACTCGCGAAGACCGGCAGATTGAGAAATTCCTCGCCGGCACGCTTTGGGTTGACACCGCCAATGACTTTGGCGCCGTACTCCTGCATGCGCTCGGCCCAGAAACTACCCTGGCGGCCTGTGATGCCCTGGACCAGTATGCGGTCGGACGCCCGCACGATCATGCCGGCTAGGTCGCTCATACCGTCGCCGCGATCGCCGCCTTCACGGCGTCGTCCATGGTTGGGTAGGGCTCCATCTTCAGGCGCTCACGTACGATCGGTATGGCCTCCTTCGAACCCGTTCCGTGAATTGAGAAGAACACAGGAATATTAGGCTTGAGTTCTTCCCAGGCGCTGACCACGCCCTCGGTCATCACGTCCGTGCGGGCGAAGGCTCCGCAGAAGTTGACGACCAGGGTCTTCACCTTGGGGTTTGACAGCACCAGATCCAGCGCTGGCGTAGCCAGCGTGTACGCCTGGCCACCAATCTCGAGGAAATTAGCTGGATTGCCGCCGTAGTGGCGTACGGCATCCATGGTGGTCATGGTCAGGCCTGCGCCATTGGCGAGAATGCCCACTTCTCCGTCGAGCTCAATGTAGGTCAGGCCAAGCTCCCTGCCGCGGGCTTCGAGATCGGTCAGCTTGTCCGGGACACCCGCTTCGGCAATATCCGCTTGCCGGGGTTTGGAAAGGTCGTCGAGCGTAAATTTGCAATCGAGTGCGACGACTCGGCCGTCTCCGGTGATCGCCAGCGGATTGATCTCCACGAGCTCTGCATCCCGTGACCGCCAGACGTCGTAAAGGCGCACGAGTACGTCCGCGACGGCGTCGGTCGCCGCGCCAAGGTCCAGGCCTTCGAGGATCTGTGTTGCCGACGTTGTATCGAGCCCGTCCCGGATGTCCACTGACAGACGCCGGACTGCAGTGGCGTCTTGCGCGGCCGCCTCCTCAATATCTATGCCACCAAGGGTGGAAAACAGGACCAGCGGGCCTTTGCTCGCGGTATCGTTGAGCACGGCGGCATACAGTTCACGGGCGATGTCCGCACGCTCCTCTACGAGCAGGCGTTCGACGATGTGGTCACCGATCTTCATGCCAAGGATGTCGCGTGCTGCCGCCTCGGCACCCGCCGCATCATCTGCGGGTTTGATCCCGCCGGCCTTACCGCGCTTGCCCGTGGGCACCTGCGCCTTTACCACGACGGGTCCCAGAGATACGGCTGCCGCGGCAGCTTCTTCCGCGGTCGTCACTGACTCGCCGCGGGGAATGGTAATTCCAGCAGCCGCCAACAGCGGCTTCGCCGCGTATTCCTCGAAATCCATGTCGGTTCAGTCTGAGAGGTCTATTGGCCGTGACGGTCGAAGTAGGTGCCGAAAAGGTCCTCATCTTTCGGCGTTTCGTCCGGGATCACGGTGGAGAGGTGGGTGATGTTGATGAAATTCCGGTAATTGAGATTCTCGGTGATCGAATTTCCGGCCCAGGTCCCACAGCCCATGCTCAGGGTGAAGTTGAGGCCGTTGTCGAAAGAACCGCCGTTGCCGATGGCATGGGCCTGGTTGATCAGCACTCGCACCACGTCCAGTTCCTCGGCAAGCTGCCGCATATGGTCGGGATTGGTCGAATGGAGGCCGCAGGAATGCCCGGCGCCTTGATAGCCGAGAATTCGGCGGACCACATCGATGGCGTCATCGAAGTCCCTGGCACGGTAGATCGTCAGCGCCAGTGACAGCTTTTCGCCCGAGAACGGGTGGTCCTTCCCGACTCCCGTCTCTTCCACGAGGAAGAATTTAGCCGTCTTCGACTCCGCCGGAAGGCCGGCCATCTCCGCGAACACCGATGGGTCCTTGGCGATCATGTGCCGGTTGAGCTTGCCGTTGACCCAGAGATTGTCCTGGATGTTCTGCTTCTCGTCGGGTGTCGTGAGATAGCCGCCAGCCGTTTCTAGCGCGGCAATCGCGGCATCGTAGGCTTCGTCGACGATGATGATGGCGTTCTCTGACGAACACGATGTCGCGTTGTCGAATGTCTTGGAAAGACGAATTTTTTCGGCGGCCTGCTGAAAGTCGGCGGTCTCGTCGATGATCACGGGCGCATTGCCCAGACCGACGCCGATGGCGGGTTTGCCACTGCTGTAGGCCCGGCGCACGTTGTCCTGAGATCCTGTCACCACGATGAGGTCCGAGGCATTCATGAGCTTCTGCGTCAGCGATTTCGAAACTTGGGGCAGGACCTGGACGAGGTCCTTGGGATGGCCGGCGCGGGAGAGTTCGTCCCGCATCATCTCGGCGACACGCGCGGTCGCGGAGTGTCCTGCAGGCGAAGGGGCTAAAACTACGGCATTGCGCCCTTTAATTGCGAACATCGACTTATTGACCGGTGTCGCCGCCGGATTGGTAGATGGACAGACGGCAGTGACGATGCCGACAGGTTTGCCGTATTTGACGATTCCGCGGTCAGGAAGCTCTTCGATGATGCCGACAGTTCGAGCATCTTCGCGCAACAAGTCCCGCAAGGTGCCGAAGGTTTTGCGCCGGTTCTTGGTGATCTTGTCCTTGACGTTGCCAAGCCCTGTGTCGCGCACGGCAACTTCCGCCAATTCGCGCGCGCGTTCGGGCTGATAGATCGCCCAAGCCAGAGCCGTTACGGCATCGTTCACCGCTTCTTGGTCGGCATTCGCGAATTCAGCCATCGCGGCGCGCCCCTTGGCGATCAACTCCGCGATGATCGCGTCTTCTTGCGCCTCCTGATCGACGGCAGGTACAGCTTCCTTCAACGCCATGGAATCGTTCCTCGTGCGGCTTGTTCTGTCGGGTTGCCCTAGAAATATCGCGCGCAAGCGCTCACAGCAAGTAGCCTGCTAAAACTCCTTTCCCCTAGCAGGGAGAAGGTCGGGATGAGGGCCGGTTCGGTAGGGTTTACATCCCTCACGCCGTCACGGGAACGTCCTCGGCACTTTCGATCAACGGGAACATCGCTTCGGGCAGCGTGGGAACCGACTTGAGCCCCGATCCGGTGCTGACGAGGACAACTTGTTCTTCGCTGCTGACCTGTCCCGATTTCAGCGCTCGTTTGACGCCGGCGAGCGTCGTCCCTGCCTCTGGGCAGGCGAATATACCTTCGAGGGCCGCCAGCTCGGCCACGGCGTCCAATGTCTCCGATGCGCTAACGGCAACCCCCAGTCCGCCGGTTTCGCGGATCAGGCGCAGGATCTGTTTGCCGGCGGCCGGTGCCGGCGATTTCAGACCACCCGGTGGGATGTCAATCTCGCCCCACGGTTCGCATTCCTCGAGGCCGTCTTCGTAGGCCTTTACGATCGGTGCGCAGCCTTCGTATTGCGTGACGAGCATGCGCGGCAACTTGCCGTTCAGCCAGCCCATCTCGACCAATTCCTCTAGTCCTTTCCAGATCGCGATGGCGCCGGTGCCGCCGCCGACCGGATAGGCGATGACGTCGGGCATTTTCCAGCCAAGTTGCTCGGCGATTTCGTACCCCATGGTCTTCTTGCCTTCGGTACGGAAAGGCTCTTTCATGGTTCCGACGTTGAACCAGCCGTGCCGTTCGGAAAGCTCGGCGACTATTCCGCCGGCCTCGTGCCAACGTTCGGCGGCCAGCATATATCTCTCCGCGCCGGCCAGGCTGCATTGTTTCTGGCTACTCGACTGGGCGTCGGTCGGCAGGATCGAAACACAGTGCATGCCTGCCAGTGCGGCATATAGGCTGAAGGCACCGCCTGCATTGCCGGAACTGTTCAGGATGACGTCGTTGATACCCAGTTCCCGGTAGCGGCTGAGCGTGACGGCAGCGCCCCGGTCCTTGAACGATCCCGTGGGACACATTCCCTCGTTCTTCACCCAGAGCTCGCCGCTGCCGATCTTTTTCGCGAGACGGTCGGCGCGGGTCAGAGGTGTCCAGCCTTCACCCATGGTCACGACATTGTCGATGTCATCGACAGGGAGGAATGGCGCGTAGCGCCACATCGATGCTGGGCCGCGGGTCACGGTCTCCATCGAAATTTCGTGGCGGGCGCGCACCAGGTCATAGCGCGCGTAGAGCAGTCCACCATCTTTGCACTTGTTGGATTGCGGAACGTCGGCGGGGAGTTTTTCGTGGCATTCCGAGCATTCGAAGTGGTCTAGGTACGTCATGAGCACCTCTGAGGTGAAGGTCGGGAAGGGCGGTTCAGTTGTTTCAAAATGCCGGAGGGCGTATCAGATAGTCGGCAAAAAGTATGTCAGATTGCATGAGTGTACTAGAGCGGACAGAATCCGACAGGGCCTGCCGTGACTCTGCTTGTCGACCTTCAACAGGTCGACCGCGACACCTGCCGCGACAATCTCCCCTAACAAGGTGAGCGACACCTTCGGATCGTGGCCGAATTCTCGACCATGATGTGGCTGCCTGTTAGCCTCGAAACTTGCCCAGTATCTTAGCCAGTTCTACGGTTTCGCGGTCGCTGATCCGTGCCGCAAAGTGCGCCTGGATTGCGTTCCGGTAAACCGGCCACATCCGCTTCAACAGATTGCGTCCTTCCGGTGTAATCCTAAGGACCTGGCCGCGACCGTCTTGCGCGTTTGGCATTCGATGGACGTAACCGGCGCGATCAAGCCGGTCGACCAGACGTGACAGACCGTATTGGGCCAGCAACATCTGCTCTTGAAGCTGAAATGGTCTGAGACCAGAGGTGCCCGCCCGTCGCAGCTCGAGCAACGCGTCGTACCATGACAAGACCGGAAATCCAGCTCCCTTCAGGTCGGCTTCGACCTGGGACAGCAGGCCTTGCGATACCCGGATCAGCCGCGCCCAGGCTCCAACGGCTTCTTCGGATGGACTTTCGGTGAATTTGGTCACAGCCTTATCTTATTTAATAGATGCAAACGCATCAATATTGAATATACATGCAATCGCATGTAGATATATGCAAACGCATGTACCAAAGAAGCTCAATTCCGACTCCAGGAGGAAGCCATGAGCGAGCTTACGCTCGTCAGTCATCACCTTTGCCCCTACGTTCAGCGGGCTGCTATTTCACTATCCGAAAAGGGTGTTGGGTTCGAACGTCGCTACATCGACCTCGGAAATAAGCCCGATTGGTTCACCGCATCGTCACCACTTGGAAAGGTGCCGCTGCTGCAAGTGGCCAACAACGGCACCAAGGCGAACATTTTCGAATCCACGGTCATTCTCGAATACCTTGAGGACACACAGCCCGACCCCCTGCATCCGGTGGATCCGTTGGAACGCGCGCGTCACCGCAGCTGGATCGAATTCGGGTCGTCCATCCTCAATCGGATCGGCGGGTTCTATAACGCCGGAACCGAAGCAGACCTGTCGATCGAAGTTGAGAAGCTCGCGCAAATGTTCTCCAGGGTGGAAGCAGAACTTGGCGACGGCCCCTGGTTCGCCGGTAATCGCTTTTCACTGGTGGATGCCGTCTACGGGCCGATCTTCCGCTACTTCGGCGTCTTCGACTTGATCGATGACTTCGGCATTTTCGAATGCAAGCCCAGAACAGTGACTTGGCGCCATGCTTTGTCAGAAAGGCCATCGGTGATCAGGGCGGTGACACCCGACCATCCCGATCGGCTACTCGCCTTTCTGCGCGATCGCAGAAGCGCCCTCGGTGTCCGCCTGGGACTGCTCAATTAATGCCGGGTCGCTAGAAAATTGGTTAGCCCCCGGACATCGTACGGACTGTGCGAATTCAGCCCTGCGAACCTCGGTTAACCGGTTATTGGTAAAACGATTTTCGCCGGCTCAGGCGGCCAGCTGAGGATCAGTCTTTTGCCATCTTTGCCGCGACAATGGCGGCGATAAAGGTGGCGGCAAGGCGTGCCTCGGGCGGGTCGGCACGAGAGGTCAGCACGATGGGGACTTTGGTGCCCATCACCACGCCGGCCGCCGTGGCGCTCATGAAATAGACCATTTGTTTGAACAAGATATTGCCGGCCTCGATGTTGGGGACGACGAGGATGTCGGCATTGCCGGCAACGGGACTATCGATGCCTTTCAACTGGGCGGCTTCGAGCGAGATCGCATTGTCGAGGCCGAACGGGCCGTCGACCACGGCGCCCTGCACTTCTCCGTCGGCCGCACGGGCCGCCACTTCGGCCGCCTGTACACTCGACGGCATGCTGGGGTTCACCACCTCGGCCCCGGAAAGCAGGGCGACATGCGGCGCCTCCGACCCCAGCGCATGGGCGAGTTCGACGGCATTGTTGATGATGTCGAGCATCTCTCCGGAGTCGGGCTGAATGTTGACCACGGCGTCGGTGACGTGTAGTACACCGTCACGTCCCGGCACCGTCATGTGGAACACATGGCTTGTGCGGCGGTCCGTGCGCAGGCCGGCGTCGCGCCGCAAAACCGCGCGCATCAGCGCATCGGTATGGACGTGGCCCTTCATAATGACGGCCACCTCGCGGTTCCTCGCCAGGGCAGCGGCGACATCAGCCTTCTTTCCCTCGTCGTCCTCGTGGATGACTCGCGTATCGCCGAGGTTCCATCCTGCCTTTTTCGCGAGCGACCGGATCGAATCGGCATCTCCGATGAGGACTGGGTGAATGGCACCCGTCTCCGCCGCCCGGCGCGCACTTTCGATGGCCAATGGATGGTCGGCTCCGGCGACCGCGACCGCGATATCCGGCAGATTGCCCGCCAACTCCACCAGGTATTGAGGAACCTCGAATGGCTCAGTGCTCAACATGGCTTCCCTCTTGCATTGGTCTGTAGGCCCACGTCAAAAAAAGCATGAGGCGGAACGCTATGGCGTCCCGCCTCAAATTCGTTACCAGTAACTCGTGCTTTAATTGATGCGACTATGCCCCAGCCTGTGGGCGCATGTCGGCGGGATCGATGCCGGCGACGGAGACCGGTTTTTTCATCGCATCGCGACGGAACGGCTCGCCCAGTTCCTGGTTCAGCACAACCTCGATGAAGGTGGTTTCGTTTCTCTTCATCTGCCCTTCGACAGCGTCCGCAAGAACTTGCGTCAGCTCACTCATGGAGGTGACCTGAACGCCTTTCAGGCCGCAAGCTTCGGCAACTTTGGCGTACTGCACGTCCAAGTCGAGCTCGGTGCCCACGAAGTTGTCGTCGAACCACAGCGTGGTATTCCGCTTCTCGGCACCCCACTGGTAATTCCGGAAGATGACCATCGTGATTGGCGGATATTCGCTCCGGCCATACGACGACATCTCGTTCATGGAGATGCCGAATGCGCCGTCACCGGCGAAGCCAACCACCGGCACGTCCGGTTTGGCGATCTTCGCGCCCATGATGGCCGGGAAACCGTAGCCGCAGGGACCGAACAATCCTGGGGCCAGGTATTTCCTCCCCTCTTCAAACGTCGGGTAGGCATTGCCGATAGCGCAGTTGTTGCCAATGTCGGATGAAATGATCGCTTCCTGGGGCAAAGAGGACTGAATGGCGCGCCAAGCCATGCGTGGGCTCATGTGCTTCGGCTGGGAATTCCGAGCGCGTTCGTTCCAGGTCGTTCCGGGATCGTCTTCCTCATGATCCATCGACGACAGCAGTTGCAGCCAGGCCGATTTCGTTTGAGCGACGAGATTCTCGCGCTCTTTGCGCCCCTCGTCTCCGGCCTTGCTCGAGAGCTTGGCAAGGAGTTGTTCGGCGACGGCTTTGGCGTCTCCCTGAATGGCGACGGACACAGGTTTGGTTAGACCGATACGGTCAGAGTTGATGTCGACCTGAATAAGCTTCGCATCCTTGGGCCAATACTCAATGCCGTAACCCGGCAAGGTCGAGAAGGGATTGAGGCGCGTGCCGAGAGCCAGAACCACATCGGCATTCTGGATCAACTCCATGGCGGCCTTCGAACCGTTGTAGCCGAGTGGGCCGACCGAAAGTGGATGGCTACCCGGGAAGGCGTCGTTGTGCTGGTAGTTGCAGCACACGGGCGCGGACAGCTTTTCTGCGAGCGCGACAGAAGCCTGTATTCCGCTCGACAGGACCACTCCAGCACCGTTCAGCATCACGGGGAATTTGGCGTTGGAAAGAAGCTCGGCTGCCTCCTCGATGGCGGCGGAGCCGCCACGCGGACGCTCAAGGCGCACGATCTGCGGCAAGTTGATGTCGATTACCTGGGTCCAATAGTCGCGCGGCACGTTGATCTGGGCCGGCGCCGACAACCGGAAGGCGTTCTCGATGACGCGGTTCAGCACTTCCGCCATGCGCGAGGGATCGCGGACCTCTTCCTGGTAGCAGACCATGTCTTCGAACAGCTTCATCTGCTCGATTTCCTGGAAGCCGCCCTGGCCGATCGTCTTGTTGGCCGCCTGAGGCGTCACCAGCAGGAGGGGCGTGTGATTCCAGTATGCCGTCTTCACCGGCGTTACGAAATTGGTAATTCCCGGGCCGTTCTGGGCGATCATCATGCTCATCTTGCCGGACGCGCGGGTGTAACCGTCCGCCATCATTCCGGCATTGCACTCATGTGCACAATCCCAGAACGTGATTCCCGCCGTCGGAAACAGATCGGAAATCGCCATCATCGCTGACCCGATAATGCCAAATGAATGCTCGATGCCGTGCATCTGGAGCACTTTCACAAAGGCTTCTTCCGTGGTCATTTTCGTCATTTCAAGAATTCCTCCTTTGGCCGCGGCCAGCACCAGTTCCGGCCGTCAATCTGCCCCACCACTTGCGTCGGACTATTAAGGCATTGCCCCGGCCTCGGCAAGGTACTCGCGGCATTCCGCGCGACGCGCAGATGATCTAACATTGTCATGATGGAATACCGGATCGGAGTCGATATCGGCGGCACGTTCACCGATCTGGCGTTGTTTGACCAGCGGCGTGGTGCGGTGGTGCTTCATAAGCTGCTGACCACGCCTCGCGATCCGTCCCTCGCCGTCATCGATGGTGTGCGGAGACTTCTCGTCAAGGCGAACCTTTCGATTGATCAAGTAGGCGAAATCGTCCACGGGACGACACTTGTGACCAATGCCGTCATTGAACGCGCCGGCGCGCCGACCGGCATGCTGGTCACGGCAGGATTTCGCGACGTCCTCGATATCGGTTTGGAACTTCGGTACGACCTCTATGACTTGAGGCTCCGATTTCCCGATCCGATCGTGCCCCGGTCGCTTCGTATCGAGGTTGACGAGCGGGTCAAATTCGATGGCACGGTTGAGCGGCCGGTCGCGCTCGACGACGTGCGCGAGGCGGTCCGGGAATTGACGGCACGCCACGGCATAACGGCGTTGGCCGTGTGCCTGCTTCATTCTTACGTCAATCCGGAACACGAGAGGCAAATCTCGCAGTTCATCCGCGAGGAATTCCCCGATCTTTATGTGAGCGCATCCGCGGATGTATTTCCGCAAATGCGAGAATACGAGCGCTGGACGACGACCACGGTCAACGCATACACCCAACCACTGGTCGATAAATATCTTGAGCGCCTCGAAGCAGGTTTGGCGGGGCTGGGGTTTCGCGGGCGTTTCTACATTATGACGTCGAGCGGCGGGACCGTGACCACCGGCACGGCCCGGCGGTATCCGGTCCGCCTCCTTGAATCGGGGCCGGCTGCAGGCGTGCTCATGTCTGCCGTGCAAGGTCAGTTGTTGTCAGAGCCGGACGTGTTGTCGTTCGACATGGGCGGCACGACGGCCAAGGGTGCCGTGATCCGAAACCATGCTCCGCTGAAGCGCTATCAGTTGGAAGTTGCGCGAATCCATGAATTCAAGCGGGGCAGCGGCCTGACGGTAAAAACGCCGACGATCGATCTGATTGAAATCGGGGCCGGTGGCGGTGGGATTGCCGAGGTCGATTCCATTGGATTGATCAGCGTTGGTCCACGCAGCGCCGGCGCGGACCCGGGACCGGCCTGTTATGGACTGGGAGGCCGGTCCGCGACCCTTACCGACGCCAACCTCGTGCTGGGCTATCTCTCCGCCGACTCGTTTCTTGGCGGCGAGATGACGCTGGACGGCGAATTATCCCGGCAAGTCACCCAAGCGAATATCGCCGAACCTCTGGACCTCGACCTGGTACGCGCCGCGTGGGGGATTCACGAGATCATCAATGAAGATGTTGCCCGCGCCTTTCGGGTCCATGCGTCCGAGAGAGGGTTCGACTATCGCGGCGCGAGCATGGTGGCATTCGGAGGCTGTGGTCCCATTCACGCAACGGCGATCGCCAAGAAGCTGCGTATTCCGAAGGTTATCTTCCCACTCGGCGCGGGTGTGCTGTCGGCTATGGGTCTTCTGGTTAGCCCGTTGTCGTTCGAGGTGGCACGTTCCGACCTCCTGCTGGTCGACGACCTGGGCGTGGATTGGTTCGATACTCACTTTGCGCCGCTGCTGCGGGAAGCCAGCGGGCATCTGCAAGAAGCGGGTATCCCGATCTCGGAAATTCGCACCTCGTGCCGGGTAGACATGCGCTACCGCGGCCAGTTGCACGAGATCGAGGTGACGCTGCCCGAACCGGTAGACCCTGTGGAACTGCTACCCAAAATTCCCGAATTGTTCGCGGAAACATACGAGCGTGTGTTCTCGCTCAACCTTCTCAACGCGCCGCTGGAGATCATGAACTGGAAAGTGGAGGCAGTTGGCCCCGATCCGCTCATGCGGCAGGGTTATCGCGTTGCAGATGTGAATTCTGACGTAGCTCGCGATGATGTCCGGGATCAGAAGTCGGCATCGACCCGGCAGGCGTACTTTCCGAATCCTGGAGGCTACGTTGCCTGTCCGGTCTACGACCGCCACGCACTTGGTTCCGGGGACGTCGTGGAAGGACCGGCGCTGTTTGAGGAGCGGGAATCCACGTGCGTGATCGGTGCGGGTGATACTGTGCGCGTTGATGAACACCTAAATCTTATCGTCGATCTGCGCGCGTCAATGATGTCCCTCGATGCGCTGGCACATGAGGTAGAGTTATGAGTCCGAAAGAGCAGACCTTTGATGCCGTCAGTCTGAGAGTGCTGTGGGCACGGCTCATCTCGATTACGGACGAAGGCGTTTCAGCGCTGGTTCGGACCTCGTTCTCTCCCATCGTCAGTGAGAGCTTCGATCTCTCTGTGATTCTGCTCGACGCTGAGGGCCATTCCATGGCGCAGGGGACCCAGAGCATTCCCTCCTTCACGGGATGCGCGCCTGCGACCCTTGCGCATATGTTGGAACGGTTTCCGCCTGAGACATTGCGGCCGGGCGACGTCGTTGCCACGAACGACCCGTGGAAGGGGACGGGGCATATTTTTGACATCAACGTGATGCGCCCCGTCTTCCGGCAACGCCGGATCGCCGCCTACGTCATCAGCGTCACTCATTTGCCGGACATCGGTGGCACCGGTTACGGCGCATCGAGCAGCTCTCAGTTCGAAGAGGGATTGCTGATTCCCGCCGCCAAGATCGTGGAAGAAGGAACCGTCAATCAGTTCTTCGTGGATCTCATCGAAGCGAACACGCGTGTCCCCGATCAAGTCCTCGGCGACATCATGGCGAATGTCACCTGCACGGAATTGAGCGCGCGTCAGTTGCTCGAATTCATGGACGAATACGGTATCGAGGATCTGGCCCCGCTGTCAGCGGCAATTCGCGCGCAGTCGGAACAAGCCGTGCGCCAAGGTATTTCGCGAATGCAAGACGGCCGGTATACCAACGAAATTCGCATCGAGGGAGCAGACGAACCGGCCGTGCTGGCCTGCCAGATCGATGTGAAGGGTGACTCCATCCTTATCGACTGTGCCGGAACCAGTCCCGCAGTGAGGCGGGGTATGAATTCTCCCCTGTGTTTCACGAACGCCTACGCGAATTTCGCTATCAAGTGCCTGGCGGCGCCTGCGGTGCCCAACAACGAAGGTTCGACCCAACCGGTCACGGTGACGGCGCCGGTGGGCTGCATTCTCAATCCCGATCGGCCATTTCCGACCGGCGCGAAGCACACGTCGGGGTACTTTGTGATGCCGTTAGTCTTCGGCGCACTGGCCGACGCCGCGCCAGAGACAGCTCAGGCTGATAGCGGCATGATCAACGTATTCAATTGCCAGGGTACCCATCGTGATGGAATGGCGATCTCGACGATGTTTTTTGCATCGGGCGGCTTTGGCGCCCTCTCGAACCATGACGGGTTGCCCACGATGTCGCATCCCGCCAACAACACCGGCGTATCCGTTGAGATGTGGGAGAGAATGACCAGCCTGTATCTGGAACGGAAGGCCCTGGTCCCCGATTCGGGTGGTCCAGGTGAGGCGCGTGGAGGATTGGGCCAGACGACGGAACTGAAGAACGAGAGCGGACATCCCCTCACCATTCACCTTATGGGGTTCCGCACTGAATTTCCGGCTGAGGGGTTTCACGGCGGACGGTCTGGCCATCTCCGAGAGGCCAGAATCAACGGCCAGCTCGTCGATCCGAAGGCGCGGCTCACTTTGATGCCGGGCGACTCCATGTCGCGCATTGAAGCCGGTGGCGGCGGTTACGGCGATCCCTTAGAGAGGCCACCTGAATTGGTCCTTACCGACGTCGTCAACGGCTATGTAACCGCTGAAGGCGCGCGTCGCGATTACGGTGTCGACGTCGACCTCGATAAGATGACGGCGCGCCGCCGCGGTTGACGGATCGCAGCTGGCGGTGGCGGCCGATTTATCTTGAGGCCCCCGTTGCGCCCGGAATCACCCCTTCCATGGGTTTCCAGTCCGGCTGGTTTTCGGGCAGGGCATCGGCAAAAGCCGGCATGGCATTGCAGGTGTCCGTAATGCCCATGATCAGGGGGTAGGGTGATAGGTCACACCCAAAGCGTTGTGCATTGTAGACTTGGGGAACGAGGCAGGTATCGGCAACGGTGGGCGACTTTTCATGACAGAATGTCCCTGCGTTCTGCCGCGCCGCTAGCATACCTTCGAGGCCGCTCAGTCCCGCGGCGATCCAGTTCTTGTACCAGCCATCGATGTGTTCCGGAGTAGCGCCGAGGTGGTCGGCCAGGTACCGCCGCACCCGCCGGCCCATCAAGGGATGCATGTCGCTGACGATGGATTGGGCGAAACTGCGCGTCCAGGCGCGTCCAGCGGCATCTTTTGGCAGCAGCGCGGGTTCCGGGTATGCCTCTTCCAGGTACTCGATGATGGGCAGGGACTGCGCGACCGTGATATCGCCGTCTTCGAGAATGGGCAGCATGCGCTGAGGGTTGAGCGCCTTGAACCAATTCTCCAGGTGTTCGTCCTCGACAAGATCGACGATTATTTGCTCGGCCTTGAGGCCCTTGAGGTTGAGTGCGATCCGTACCCGGTACGCCGCGTTCGACATGTAGAAATCATAGAATTTCATGATGGCGTCCTCCGATGAATCGACATTCCGCAAGCCGTTTTCGTTACACCCGCAACGCTACCCAGGTCGCTTCGAGTGCCGCTTCAAACCGCTCGACAAGCAGCGTGATCTCGTCTTCCTCGATGATCAGCGGCGGACAAAATGGGACGACGTGGTCACGAACGCGAAGCAAGAGATCGTTTTCCTCGGCATGGCGGGTGAAGAGTGCGCCGACGCCGCGCTCTGCCGGAAATGGCATTCGTGTCGTCTTGTCCTCAACGAGCTCAACGCCGGCAATGAGGCCGAGCCCACGCACGTCGCCGACCAGGGGATGATCCGCAAACTGGCGCAGCGCTTTCTGGAGCAACGGTCCTACTCTCTGCACATGGCCGACAATGTCGCGTTCCTCGTAGATATTCAGGGTCTCCAGGGCGACTGCGGCACACACCGGATGGGCGGAATTCGTGAATCCGTGCCCGAATACCCCGATCTTCTCACTCTGCGTCACGGCCGCATCGTAGATCGCCTCGCTTACCATCAGGGCGGCGATCGGCTGGTATCCGGCCGAGAGCCCTTTCGCAAAGGTGATCATGTCGGGCTTGAGATCGAACGTCTCGGTCCCGAACATGTTTCCCGTGCGCCCGAAGCCCGAGATCACTTCGTCGACGATAAACAGGATGTCGTACCGTCTGAGCACCTGCTGGATCTTCTGGAAATATGTTCTCGGCGGCACGACGGCGCCGCCTGCGCCCTGTATCGGCTCGGCGATGAATGCCGCGACCGTCTCTGGTCCTTCTTCCAGGATGAGTCGCTCGAGCCGCTCGGCACATCGCGTCGCGAACTCTTCCTCGGAGTCATCCACGTATTGTCGACTGTAGAAGTGGGGGCAGTCGGTGTGGAGAAACCGGGGTAACGGCAGATCGAAATCCTGATGCATGGCCGGCGAACCGGAGAGGCTTGCCGCACCAATCGTCACGCCGTGATAGCCCTGTTCCAGGCCGATGATCTTCTTCTTTTCCGTCCTGCCGAGGGCGTTGTTGTAATACCAGGTCAGCTTGATGGCGGTGTCGTTCGATTCGGAGCCCGAATTCGAGAAAAACACTTTCGACATTGGAACCGGTGACATCGCGATGAGTCTTTCAGCGAGGTCGATGGCCCGTGGATGCGATGTGTTCCCATGACTGTGGTAGTAGGGTAATTCAGCGAACTGGCGCGCGGCCGCATCGGCGAGTCGCTGCTCGCTGAAACCCAGCGAGGCGCACCACAGCCCCGCCATGCCGTCCAGGTATCGGCGGCCCTGGTCGTCGGTGACGTACACACCCTCACCGCGCGTGATGATCGATGGGCCGTCGCTCCCGTGTTGCTTCAGATTTGTGTGCCCGTGAAGCACGTAAGCCATGTCGCGCGCGTGCAAAGAGTTAGGGGCGAAAACCATGGTCAGCGTTTCTTGTAAAATGAGTTGGGCGAAATGCGGTACATCTCTTTGGACATGGTGAATTCATAGAACTTCATTGCGGGGCACTGGGCCGGTATGCTTGACAGGAATTTGGAACTCGAACTCGCCATCGTAGGTGTTGAGTGCTTCGAAGTCCTTCCAAGAATTAAGAGGATGCATTCATGGAATTTGGATTGTTCAATCTGCTTAGCCGTCGCGACGAGTCCCAGACGATCAATTCGATCGTTGAGGAGGCTGCGGAGACGGTCAAACTGGCGGATCAGGCAGGATTCACAACGGCTTGGTTCCCCGAGCATCACTATTCCAATTACTCGATCGCGCCGTCACCACTGATGATGTGTGGCTACTGCGCGCCGATCACGCAGCGCATCAAGCTCGGCACCGCGATCGTCATCGGCACCCTCTATCATCCTGCACGATTATTGTCGGAAGTCGCATTTGTCGATGGCATGACCAACGGCCGTCTCGTGCTTGGATTTGGCAGTGGCTATCAGCCGCACGAATTCAAGCGCTTCGGTATTGATCTTGAGCATTCTCCGGACATCACCGAGGAGATTCTCGATATCGTCGAGGGTGGCCTCACCAATGAAGCCTTCGAATACCACGGCAAGCACTTCGATTTCCCGCACACCTATATGGCGCTGAAGCCGGTGCAGGATCCCATGCCGGAAGTCTGGATCGCGGGAAACAATTCTCAGATGCAGCGGCGTGCGGCCAAGAGTGGATACCCGTTGATCATCTCGGCCCTGGTGAAGGATATCGATTTTGTTGCGAGCCTGCGTGAGATGGCGGAGAAGAACTGGCACGAAGCCGGGGTCGATCCGGCGACCATGAGGCTTGCAACGCTGCGCTTCGGCTATGTCACCGACAGCCATGAAGAGGCGCTGCAGTTTGCTGACAATGCTCGCTTCCAATACCGCCTAGCGCGCAACCTTCGTTTCCGTGAGGAAGAGCTGGACAAGGGTCTGTTGCCGGAGATTCCATTTGACGACGAACCAACTCTGGAAGAGCTTGTCGCCAACAACCCAATTGGGGATCCGGAGACGGTCGCCGAGCGGATTGTTGAGGAAGTACGACGGGTCAACGCGTTTCACATGAATTTCTATATGCACGTCGGCAACATGCCGCTTGCGAAGTCCATGCGGTCGATCGAGAGATTTGCCTCCGAAGTGATGCCTCTCGTCGAGAAGGAATTGGGCGAGCCGGTAACCGCGTCAGCTGCTGAGTAGCCTGAATTTGTTGACGTGTGTGGACTTCCGGGCTTGCTGGAGGATGCATTTACTTTTAATCACACCCCGGTACGCATCGGGATCGGCAGATATTAGAACATGACTGACAGTCTCGACCCCACCAAACGTCAGGACGTGACGCTGGTAACCGGCGTCATCGGTTCCGACACACATATTGTCGGAAACCGCATCCTTTCGATGGCACTGGAGGAGGCGGGTTACTCCGTCGTCGTCCTCGGGGCGCTGACACCAGCCGACGAATTCATCAAAGCGGCCATCGAGACGGCGGCCGACGGCATCATGGTGTCATCCCTGTATGGCCAGGGAGAACTCGATTGCCGCGGTTTCCGTGACCTCTGCGTCGAAGCCGGGCTGGAGGATATCCTGCTGTACGTCGGCGGCAATCTCGTCGTCGGTAAGACTCCGTGGGAGGTGGTCGAGAAACGCTTTTTGGATTTGGGCTTCGACCGTGCCTTTCCGCCAGGGACCCGAACGCCTGGTGTCATCGAAGCCTTAGATCGCGACTTCGCGGCGCGCGCGCAGGGTAAGAGGGTCGCGGACTCGTGAGTCGAAATGCCGCCACCGCGCTGCTCATTGATTTCGGCAGCACCTACACAAAACTTCGCGCGATAGACCTGGAACGATCCGAAATCATCGGTTCGGGTCAGGGACCGTCCACCGTCACGTCGGACATCACTATCGGGATGGAAGCGGCCCTTGCCGACTTAGAACAGCAGATTGGCACAATGCCCGATTTCAAGTATCGTTTGGCCTCTTCGAGCGCGGCGGGTGGACTTCGTATGGTCACCGTCGGCTTGGTCAAGGAGCTCACGGCCGAAGCGGCACGGATTGCGGCACTCGGGGCGGGCGCCAAACTGATCGGGACATATGCCTACCGTTTGACGGCAGGCGACATCGCTGAGATCGAAAACCATCAGCCGGACATACTTCTATTGGCGGGTGGCACCGATGGTGGGAATGACGAAGTGATCCTGCACAACGCGGAAGCACTCGCCGGCTCGCGCCTGGACTGTCCGATCGTCGTCGCGGGAAACCGTGTGGCCACGGACCCGATAGCGGCATGTCTCGGTTCGGCAGGAAAATCTGTCGTTCCCACCGAGAACGTCATGCCGGAGTTCAACGTCCTGAACATCGAGCCCGCGCGCGCGGCAATCCGAAAAATCTTCATTGATCGCATCGTGCACGCCAAGGGCATCGACCGGGCAGCAGAGATGTTCGACCACGTGCTCATGCCAACGCCGGAAGCCGTGATGGAAGGTGCGCGGCTCCTGTCCGACGGCACCGACAATCGACAGGGTCTTGGGCCACTGCTGGTGGTCGATATCGGCGGCGCGACCACGGATGTACATTCTGTTGCGTCGGGCGATCCGACACTCGAGGGCGCGATCCAACGGGGCCTGCCGGAACCCTATGTCAAACGTACCGTGGAAGGTGATCTCGGTATGCGCCACAATGCCGCGTCAATTGTCGAGGCGGCGGGGCTGGAAATGCTGCTTGAAGAGTCTCGGCTCCCCGAGAGCCGATTTCGCGAAATCCTCGACCTGTTTTTGGCGGACGTCGAAAGATTGCCGGACTCCGAGGACGAGCACGCCGTGGATCGTGCATTGGCGCGCGGCGCCACGCGAATTGCCGTGAGGCGCCATTCTGGCAGGACTGAGGTCGTTTACACGGTCATGGGCCCCGCGACCGCCCAGCATGGTAAGGACCTTTCAACTGTTGCGGCGGTGATCGGAACGGGCGGAGTACTCGTGCATGGCAGCGATCCCGCGGGAATCTTGGCCATGGCGTGCGCCGATTCAAACGATCCGGAATCGTTACGGCCCCGCAGTCCCAAACTCTATATAGACAGCGAGTATTTGCTCTATGCCTGTGGATTGCTCGGTTCTGTCGAGCCGGAAGCTGCCTTGACCTTGGGGCTCACCCATATGCATCCTGTCGCACAGGAGGAACACCGACATGGCCGAAGTTCTGCCGCTGGATAGCGCTCAATCCCCGCTTTCGGAAACACGCATCCCGGACGATGAATTCGCCAGGATGCGCGCGGAAAACCTGGCGCGCTGGCCGACCGGCGCGGATGTCGATTTCGACGCGGCGGTCGACTATCACAAGAACCTGCCGATGCATAAGCGTCTCGCGTGGGTGATGCGCCAGGCCGACGCCGAAGGACGGACGCTCACACAGCCGCGCGGCGGGTTCGGGACCTTGGAACTGCAGAAAGAGCTGATGATCACCCTCGACCAGGAGGGAATGGCCGATATCGTTCCGACCACGACGGACAGCTACACCCGAAACGAACGCTGGGCGCAGGCCCAAAACGGCATCGAGGAATCCAAGCGCCTCGGGCGGTCGATGCTGAACGGCTTCCCGATGGTCAACTATGGCGTGGACGCCACACGCGAACTCATTGAAGTCATCAACAAGCCCGCGGTTATGCTGACTGGAACCGCTATGCCCAAGTTGACGGGCGAGATCGGTTATGCCGCCGGATACTCTGGATACTTGGGATCGGGAATTGCCTACACGCTTTCGTACACCAAGGAGCTGCCGATCGAGATCGGCATCCGAAATTACCAGTACCTCGACCGCTTGGCGTCGATGTACATGGAGCATGGGGTCGAGCTGCACCGCCGCCAGCCCGGATTTCTCACGGGAACCAACATTCCGCCCTGCATCGCCATCATCACAGGCGTTCTCGATGCCCTCTTGGCCGCCGCGCAGGGCGTCCGCAACTACGGACTGGAATTGGGTCAGACGCTGCACCTCATCCAGGATGCGGCCGGAATTCAGGTGTGCCGCGAAATGTGCCAGGAGTATCTGGTGAAGAAGGGTTACGAGGATGCCTTCACGCCGGTGACCTCATTGCATTGGATGGGGGCGTGGCCGCATGACGATGCCCAATGCGCAGCCCTCGTGGCTTACGGTGGCACGTTGGCCGCCGTTGGCGGCGCGATCAATGTCACGACCAAGAGCCTGCACGAGGCCTTCGGCATTCCGACGCCCGAAGCCAATGCAGAGGGCCTGCGTGTCACCCGTATGGCCATCTATATGGCCCGTAATATCAAACTGGACGGTCTACCCGAGTACGAGCAGGAAAAGGAGATCATCCGCCAGGAAGTCCGCGCCGTCGTCGACAAGGTGCTGGAAATGGGTGATGGCGACGTCGCGATCGGAACCGTGCGGGCCTGCGAGGCCGGCGTCCTCGACATTCCCTGGTCGCCCAGCCGCTCGGTCAAGAGCCGGGTACTCCCGGCACGGGACGTTGACGGGTATTTGCGCATACTGAACCCGGGCGACATGCCATTCCCGAAGGACGTGCTCGACTATCACGAAGAGCGCTTGCGCAAGCGGGCCGAGAAAGAAGGCGTTCCCTTCGACCACGAACTGGCTGTGTCGAGCGTGTATGAGATGTCAGAGCCGTTGCAGGAATTGGCGCCGTTCCCGTACTACCAGGCGGCGGCGGAGTAAGCACAAGTCTTTTCACAGGAGGGTGCCATGAAACGCATGCACGTGGGCCTCGTCGTCGAGGATGTTGCCGCGTCGGTGTCGTTTTACACACGTCTGCTCGGCGCGCCGCCAACCCTGCAAAAACCCGACTATGCCAAGTGGATGCTCGACGACCCGTGCGTCAATTTCTCCATTAATTCACGCGGTAATGCACCTGGTGCTTTGCATCTGGGAATTCAGGCAGAGGACGAGACCGAACTTGGTCAACTCCGGGCCCGTTGGACAGAAACCGGGGTCGAGACCGAAGACAAGAATTCTTTGACCTGTGGCTACCAGACCCAAAACAAGACGTGGGTGCGGGACCCTGAAGGCATCCGGTGGGAGGCGTTCCACACTTATGCAGTGACCGAGAATTTTGGCAAGAGTGAGTCGTCGGGATACGAAGAGAATTGATTTTCCGGCAACTGCCGTTCCGATCAGACTCCGCAGGCCACTTCAAGCTTCCATAAGCGCTTCGCGTTGGCGCAGGCAACCATTCTTGCGGCGTCCCGCGGCAGCAGCGAGAACGCCTTTCGCCAGAGCTTGAGATTGGGCAGATATCGCTTCGTCCAATGTTGTCCGAACACGTTCTCGATGGCGAAAACGAACCTCTCCGGATGTGTTTCGATAAGCCTTTTCCAATCATCGTCCCATCGCATCGTGGGGAGATAGTCAGTCAGCCAGCCTTTGTATGGTGCCGCCTTGGGTGGATCGCTAAACAGGTTCGCCCAACCGACCTGCGACTTGCGCTTCCCGCGCCGCGTCTGCACCACGGCAATACTTGTGAATGCATCCGCGCTGGTCGTCATGAAGTGAATATTTTCATGCTTCTCGATCAGGTTCTCCGCTTCCGAAGGCGTCGCTTGCGCCAAGTGAATGAGTACGAAGTCCCGCCCGGGATTCTGCGACAGCAGGCGATGCAATTGGTCTAGGATCTTGGCTGCGTGCTTCTCGTAGTCGTCTAATTCCAGATGAAGGATCACCGGAACTTGCCGATCGATCGCGAGGTCGATTGCACCTACGATGCGGTCGCTCTTTAGATCGAGACTGATGCCGTCGTAGCGAAGTTGGTTCGTATCGTGCGGCGCGTGCTGAACCAGGATTTCTGCGAATCCCACGGACTGGTCGGAGAATTTCTTGTTTGCCCGTGTTAGCTCCGACAGGCCCCTCTTCCCGAATTCGGCACCGGTCTTGCCCATCCCCACCAACTTGGTGGAAATCAGAAAACTGGCGCGGTCTTGGAGAGATTGAACCAGCTTGAGGGCCCGACGATGACTCTCTAGAGCATCTTCGCCGTGACAACCGCGCGCCGACAGCAACGTGTGAGCCACGCCACCGCTGTAGATAGCCTGGCGTATTTTGGAAGCTGAAATCTCGCAGCCGAACTGGCTGTGGGCGTCGATGATTGGCCCGCCGTATTGGGCCTTGGCCGTGTTGGTGAGCACAAATACAATCAGCGCCGCGACAACGAGATTGCGCGCCAACTCTGATTACGCCACGGACCCGGGTACTTCGGAATAGACTTCGTCACTGACCTTTTCGAACCACGACGTGCCTTCACCCTTGTCGTTGCACTCCGACATCGCGAGGTGGACGAAAATGCGGTCGGGTGCGGCGCCGTGCCAATGCCGGGTGTCCGGGGGGATCAGGGCGGTATCACCGGGATGAAGCTCTTGGACCTGCTCACCTTCGAGTTGGACACGGCCGATTCCCGAGACGCAATAGAGGGTTTGGCCGACGGGGTGGGCATGCCATGCGGTCCGCGCCCCGGGGCTGAACGAGACGTTGGTGGCGCGCATGCGCGACGGAGGGGTCTCGACGATGACCTCGTCCTGCCAAACGTGTCCTGAAAACCGCTCGGCATCACCAACCTTGGTGGCACGTGTCGTGGCTCTTTTGATCTCCATCGTGGGCCTCCTCTGTATGTGATTCAGCTAATCAGCTCGATTGATTCTTACGGCAGGCCGCGTTGTTTTCAAGGGGGCGTGTCTGCGATTGGGCTCAAGCCGTGTCGCGTTTCAGGACCGAGATCCCTCCAATGATAGCCAGCACAGTGATGACAATGAAGCCAACCAGGAAATCGCCGGTCAGCCGGGCCAACAGGCTGAAGGCCGCGGGCGCCAAAATTCCGCCGACGAACATGAAAAACATACTTCCGGCAGTAGCATCGGTGATCTTATCCGGCGGCGCCACCCGTGCGATCTCAGCGAGGAAAATTCCGTTCCAACTGACGGCGGTCACACCGATCGACACGCTCAATACGAAAATGAGAGGGACAGGCCAGGCGCTGTCGACGAAGTAGAGGACGAAGAACAACCCACCCATGGAAACACCGAGAATGGCAAGCACACTGCCGCCCGAGAATTTATCCGCTATCCAGCCCCAAAACAGTCGAGTGCCGGCGCTGATGGCCATGGCGGAGGAAAGCGCGGCGCCGGCGGTGACGAGTGAAAGACCTGCCCGCTCGGTGACTATCGCGACAAAAAACGATGTGAAGACGAACTGTAGGCTCGCAAACGCGACAGAAGACAGCGCAACCCGCCGAAGGCGCGGTTGACGTAGCACTAGGGCGATCGCCCTGACTCCGATGGCTGCGCTCAAGCTGGCGGTCGGGTCGCAGTCCGTGTCTAGATTCTTCCGCCATATACCGGCGACGACAACCAGCCCAACACACGCGAGCGCACACGTCAGAACAGCAATGCGCCATCCGGCAAGCGCGGTCAGGACGGGAAGTACGAAGCCCGCCAAGGTCCCGGCCACCGGGACGCTCGTTTGCTTGACTGAAAAATAGAAGTTCTGCAGATCCTTGGGAACAAATCTGACCAGCAATCGGGAACTGGTCGGATTTGCCGGCCCATACGAAAGACCGATCAGGATGGCGCCTGCCACGATGAGCACTATTTGACCCGTTGCGACAAACGTCACGCCGAATGCCGCCAGCGCGAGTGACGCCTGCAGCATCCGGATTCCACCATAGCGGTTGATGAAGCCGATCGTGAGCAAAGACGATGTGACGGCGCCCAGATAGACGAGGCTCGAGAAGTAGCCGATCGCTGATGCCGATATTCCAATATCCGCCGCCGCGGCCGGCGCGATGACCGGTAAAGCCAGAGAGGCAAGAACGATGGCTGCTTGGCTGAATAGCGTGAGAAAGAGGACGGGAATCATGGCGGTCGGGATGGTATAGCCGTTTGCCGGTTGTGCGGAAAGAAGGGTTGGGAGCGTCGACTTTCGAGGCCTTGGAATCACGAGTGCCTATGTTATAAGCCGTAGGCACTTGCCTAGTTTCGCGTGGCAATTCAGAGTCCTATTTTGTTGAGGAGATGGCCGGCGATGGCCGACAAAAATATTGCGCTGGTTCTAGGCGGCACGGGAATGGTTGGGCGTAACCTCGTGATGCTGCTCGACACCATGGATGACTGGGAGACGATCGCCGTCTCACGCCGCCAGCCTTACTTCGAGACCAAGGCGCGGCACATCGCCTGCGACATGGCAGAGCCGGAAGATTGCAAGGCCAAGCTCACCGGAATCGATGACGTCACGCACGTCTTTTTCTGTGGCCACGCAACCGGCATCCGCTGGGCGGAAAAGACTCCGGTGGACACCGATCTCTTCTACAACTCAATGGATGCGGCATTGCCCAATTTGCCGAACCTGCAGCACGTCTGCCTGATGCAAGGGTCGAAGTACTATGGACGCCACCTGGGTCCCTTCAAGACACCAGCGCGGGAAGATGATGCGCGTCACATGCCGCCCAACTTCTACTACACGCAGCAGGACTACTTGATGGAGTTGTCGGCGGGAAAGTCGTGGGGGTGGTCGTGCGCCCGGCCGCATATCGTCACCGGCTACGCCCGTACCGATCTCAACCTGACCAAGCCGATCGCCGTCTACGCGACGATCTCCAAAGAGCTCGGCCTACCGCTCCGTTATCCTGGCAATGAGACCGCATACCGGGCTCTTCATTGCGCCTCGGACGTTGAACTCTTGGCGCGTTCCATGGAATGGATGTCGACAACGCCCAAATGCGCCGGTGAAGCATTCAACGTGGTCAATGGGGACTACTTTCGCTGGGAAAACATGTGGCCGAAGATCGCCGACTATTTCGACATGGAATGCGGCCCGGTCCAGAAAATCGATCTCGAACTTATGATGTCGGACAAAGAGCCGCTGTGGAACGAGATCATCAAGAAGCACGGACTCATGGATACGTCGTGGCAGGAGGCGGCGCACTGGGGATACGCCAACTATGCCTTCGCGCCGACGTGGGACGTGATGCTTGAATCGCTCAAACTCCGTAAGTTCGGCTTCCACGACTATGTGGACAGCGAAGAGATGTTCATGCGCATCTTTGATAACTTCCGTCGGGACAAGTTCATCCCGTAGGGAGCGGAGAGGGGAATGGCACAAGGTTCGGGCAGCGGCGGCAAGAGACAGAGCCTCGGCTATAGCGATGTTCTGGATATCCTGCAGATCGTTGATGGCGTTGGCGAGGGTTGTGAGTTGACCGTTGAAGTCGGTGACTTCCATCTCCATTTCGTGAAAGAAGGCGCAACAGGTGTGCCCGCGGGCCCTGCGCGGGTCGCGTCCGCCGACGAGGCCAATGCTGCGGAACCGATCTTGTCCGACGTGGTCGAGGTACCGGCTCCCGCTTCGGTTCCCGAAGCTGAAGTAACGGACGAAGGCGCCTCCGATTTGTACGAGGTCAAATCACCCATGGTTGGGACCTTCTATCGCCGCCCGGCGCCGGACAAACCGGCCTTTGTCGAAGTCGGCCAGGATGTCGGTCCTGATGATGCGGTCTGCCTTGTCGAGGTCATGAAGCTGTTCAACACGATCGTTGCGGGTGAGGCCGGCCGAGTCGCGGAGATCTGTGTCGAGGATGCCGCGCCGGTTGCCGTCGGACAAGTGCTCGTGCGTATCGAGCCTTCGGCCTAACCGAATCACATCGAGATAATCCGTGAGTCGTGAAATTCCCATCGTCGAAGAGGCCCTGCGGGACGCCCACCAGTGTCTGTGGTCGACCCGGATGACCAACGAGATGATGCTCCCCGTGGCCGAGCGGATGGATGCGGTCGGCTACGATGCGATGGACCTCATCGGGGGCGCCGTGTGGGACGTCGCGGTTCGTTTCCTGCACGAGGATCCGTGGGAGCGGATCCGTCACGTTCGCAAACTGGTGACCAAAACGCCGCTCAACGCCTGGATCCGGGGCCAGAGCCTGTGGACATTCGAGGTCTTTCCCGACGACGTCGTCGAGCTGTCTATGGAGCGGCTCGCCGCGAACGGAATCCGGCGGGCGGCCATCTACGACCACATCAATGACATGGAAGGCCTCCACGTCGTGATCAACAAGGCGGTGCAGGTTGGTCTCGAAGTGTCGGGGGCGTTGGTGTTCACCTTGAGTCCGGTCCATACGGACGAACACTTCGCAGAGCGCGCGGCAGAGTTGGTCCGCATGGGTGCGACAGAAGTCATCATCAAGGATCCTAGCGGCCTCTTGTCCGTCGAACGCATCCGGACCCTGGGGCCGGCATTGAAAAAGGTCATGGGCAACGCCGCGCTTAATCTCCACACCCATTGCATGACGGGCCGGGCTCCTGATGTCCTGCTCGAATCGGTGGACTACGAGATGGACAAGGTCCATTGCGCAATCTCACCCCTGGCGCACGCCGCTTCCCACCCTCCGACCGAATGGATAAATGAGAAACTTCGAGAGAAGGGCTATTCGACTCGTCTCGATGCCCAGCTTCTTAATGAGATCGCCGATTATTTCCGTTTCGTGGCCCGGCGCTGGGACAAACCGATCGGCGAAGCCGTTCCGTTCGACCCGCGGGTGCTGGAACACCAGATGCCGGGCGGCATGATCTCCAATCTCTCGAACCAGCTCGGCACAATCGGGCTCGAGCACCGGCTCGATGAAGTGCTCGATGAGATGGGACGTGTACGCAAGGAACTCGGATACCTGCCTATCGTCAGCCCTTCTGCACAGTTCATCGCCACGCAATCGGTCCTCAACCTGGTGCAGGGTGAGCGCTACAAGACCATTCCCGACGAGCTCAGGAAATATATTCTCGGGTATTACGGTTGCCCGCCCGCGCCGATCGATCAGAATCTGCTTGATCGCGTGGCGAAGAACAGTTCGGATTTCGTAACGGGCCCCAGCGGCTCGCACGTCCCGCCGGTGCTCGACAAGATTCGCAAGGAGCGCGGGCCATTCAAGTCCGATGACGATCTGTTGCTCGCCGCCATGTATCCCGATGAGATCATCAAGCCGCTGTTCGCAGCGCGCGATAAGGCCGACTACACCAAGTTCTACCGTGCTTACACGCCGGTCGAGCATCTCCTCAAGGAGGTCAAATCGCGTCCGAAGTTGCGAAACTTCGAACTCTCCAAGGGAGACGATTTCAACGTCACCTACGCGCACTAACTTTTGTCCCTCCCCCTTGATGGGGGAGGTTAGGTGGGGATGGCCCCACAAGTAGGAATCTTCAAGGAAGGAACATCGCCGTGAATCGCGTTGACGGAAAGGTTGCGATCATTACGGGCGCCGGCAGGGGCATCGGCCGGGCGACGGCTGAGCTGCTCGCTGAGTGCGGTGCCAAAGTCCTGGTGACCGATGTTCTCGATGCTGAGGTCGCCGAAACGGTCGACGCGATACAGAGCGCGGGCGGTGAGGCGGTGGGCCTACATCATGATGTCACCAGCGAGGACGATTGGGCGAAGGCCGTAAATGCCGCGGTCGACGGCTTGGGCGGCTTCGAAATCCTGGTCAACAACGCCGGCGTGTTCTTGCAAAAAGCCATCGAAGAGACGACGTTCGAAGAATACGACAAGGTCATGCGAATCAATGTCTGGGGAACGATGCTTGGCACCAAGTTCGCCATGGGATCGATGAAGGAAAGAATTACGGAGAACGATCAAGCTGGCGCCATCGTCAATATGGTATCGACGGCCTCGATCAAGGGCTCACCCTTTGCGTCGGCCTACTCCACATCTAAAGGTGCCGTCAGGCTTTTCACGCGTTCTACGGCGCGGGAGATTTCGGTGCTCGGCTACAATATCCGTGTGAACGGCGTGTATCCGGGGATTATCGATACCGCGATGGGCGCGGCGGCCATGAACCGTATTGCCGATGCCGCGGGCGAGAGTCATAACCGGGCGCGGGAGATCGCCGAGGATCTTCACCTGATAAAACGGTTGGGAACGGCTGAAGATATTGCGAAGGGCGTCGTCTACCTGGCTTCCGAAGACGCCTCTTACATGACCGGATCGGAACTCGTCGTCGATGGTGGGTTCTGGCTGAAGTGACGCGTGTGTTCAGGAAATAGACCACAGCTCGGCGAATTTTGGGCGGAGGGAGCGATGGCCAAAAAAATCGAGTTCTGGGAAACCGCGCTGCGCGATGCGCATCAAAGCCTGTGGGCGACGCGCATGACTCAAGAAATGATCGAGGACATCCTCCCGAACATGGATGCGACCGGCTACAAGTACATGCCGATCCTGGGCGCGGCGGGTTTCGAGTCCAACGTCTACTACCTCGCCGAGGATCCGTGGGAGCGGATGGACATGATTCATCGCGGCGCGCCCAATACGACCAAGTGCGTATGGGTCCGCTCGCTCAACATGCTGGGCTGGGAAATCTTCTCGGACGACGTCTTCGACCTGACGATCGACGTGCTGTCCCGCCACGGGCTGGGCGCCAGCGCGGTCATGGACGCTAACAACGACACCCGCAATATGGTGCCGGGCATCGAGGCTTCGAAGAAGGCCGGCATGAAGGCATTCGCCGCGTTCGTCTTCAGCGTGAGCCCGGTGCATACGGACGAATACTACGTCGAGCGTGTGAAGGAGGCCGTCGAGTTCGATGTGGACGGTATCATCATCAAAGACTCGGGTGCACTGCTCACGCCGGACCGCGTCCGCACGCTGACCCCCGCCTTCCGCGAGGCGATGGCCCCGGATCTGGAATTGCATTTCCACACTCACTGCACGTCCGGACTCGGACCGCTCTGCGCCATCGAGGCGCTGGACTACGATATCGATGTCATGCACGCCGCTATCACGCCCCTCGCCCATGGCAACTCCAACCCGCCGCTGGAGATGGTGGCCCGGGAAGCGGTCAATAAGGGCTTCGAAGTCGGCCTCGATTTCGAACGCCTCGAGCACACCGCCGAGCATTTCCGGCAACAGGCCATCCGCTACGGCAAGCCGCTCGGGCAGCCCAAGGCGTACGATCCGGGCCTCTACCGCCATCAGGTGCCGGGTGGCATGCGCAGCAATCTCGAGGCGCAACTCGAGACTCTCGGCCTCAGCGACATATTGCCGGCGGTGCTGGAGGAGATCACACGCATCCGCGAAGAGCTCGGCTGGCCCATTCAAGTCAGCCCGCTCAGCCAGTATTGCGGCGTGCAGGCGTTGTTCAATGTGGTCGAGGGTGAGCGATATCGGACGGTTCAGACCGAACTCAAGAAATACGCGACGGGCTGGTATGGCCGAACTCCGGCACCGATCGACCCCGACATCCAGGATCGCCTATCCGAAGGCGACCCCGTTATTACGGACCGGCCGGGTTCCCTGATCGAACCGATGGTCGAGAAGTGCCGAAAGGAGCGAGGACCTTTCGCTACCGACGAAGACCTGGTTTTGGCATTGCACTTCAAGCCCAAAGTACTAGATGACTGGCACGCGGCGCGGGCGGCACGTGCGCAAGAAACCACGGCCAACACACCGGTGGCGCATCTCGTGAAGGAGCTTTCGGCCCGTCCCGAGGTCTCTTACTTCTTCTTCGAGAAAGACGGTACGCGAGTCAGTCACGCCATGTAGCGGTGCGATTCGGATCGGATCCGAAATCCGATCCGAATCTCAACAAAGATTTACGCCACCTTCTCGAAGCGGACGCTGAGGCGGCGTTCCGAGAACTTCCACCCGTCATCCGTGCGGACGTATTTGTCGTGGTACTCACCAATCCAGTCGGGTCGGTCGTACTGGATCGGTCCGTCTTGCTCGGTGTATTCGCCCGAACAACGGTAGACCGTGAGGTAGATCTCACCTTCAGCGGTGTTCTCATCGATCGGCTCGTACCAGAGGTTGGTACAGATGTGTCGCGTCACCATCTGCTCGCGGCCAGTGAAGTGCCCCATGATCTCCGCGTGACCTTTACGTTCGATGCCGCCGATTTCAAGTACCGCATCTTCCGTGAACAGCGTGAGGAAGGGATCGAAGTCTTGTTTGTCGGCATATCGGACATATTCGTCGTTCAGACGTTTGAGTTCCCATTCCATGCCCATGCGTTCGACTAAATTCATGAAATCCTCCTTCTTTTGACACAGATGTAATTGATGTGTTTCCGCTCGATCTATATGCACGAAATCGGTCGGAGAGTCAGGGTTTCAGAGTGCAATCGAAGTAAGCTTGACTTGCCCGGGGCGCCCAAACACACTGCGGCAACCTCAGCGGGGCAGCCATTTTTTCCTTCGGCTTTAGCTCCAGGCAACCCGGCAACGCGGAGTTCGAAGTATGGCTGACGGCAGTGCTATCCAACCGCCTTTGAAGGCATATGAAGACGCCCTCAACAACGGTGAAATCATCTATCAAGTCTGCGGGGACTGCCAGCACGTGGCGTTCTATCCCCGCCTCGTATGTCCAGACTGTGGATCGACGAGCGTCAGTTATACCCCAAGCGCCGGCAAGGGCGCCGTCTATACCCGCACGGTGATTCATTCGCGGAACCGCGATCCCTACAACGTGGTGCTGATCGCTATGGACGAAGGATTCCGTATCATGAGCACGGTTGAGGACGCGTCCAATGATGACGTGCAGATCGGCATGCGCGTCGAATTGAAAACCGTCTATCCCGTCGAAGAAGCCAATGCTAAAGCCGGGCAATTGCCGAAGCACGTTTTCAAGCCGGAGGGCAGCTGATGACTGCCGACCTCCGGGGCAAGGCCTGCGTTGTCGCCGTTGCCGAATCCGATCTCGGTGAAGTTGGCCCGCACACGGCGGCGGTCGATCTCATGGCCCAGGCGCTGGATCGGGCGCTGACCGAGTGTGGACTGAAGAAAGCGGATGTCGACGGCCTGTTTTCATCGTCTGCCTACTACCAGATGGGCTCCGTGGAACCTGCAGAGTACTTGGGAATCCGCCCCCGCTACACCGACAGTACAACCTTGGGAGGCTCGTCTTTCGTGTCTCACATGCACCATGCGGCCGTCGCGCTCAATCAGGGTGCCTGCGACGTAGCGGCGATCCTCTACGGCAGTACGCAGCGTTCAGACTCCGGGCGGCTCGTTTCTTCGGCAAACTGGCTGCCGTACGAAGTTCCCTACAAGCCACGGATGCCGGTCAGCATGTATGCCATGGCGGCTCAGCGGCACATGCACGAATTCGGTACGACGCGGGAACATCTTGCCGAAGTAGCCATTCAGGCGCGCCAGTGGGCGCAGATGAATCCCAAGGCATTCACGCGCGATCCACTGACCATGGAAGAAGTTCTCGAAGGCCGGATGATCTCCGAGCCCTTTACGTCCCGCGATTGCTGCCTCGTCACGGATGGTGGTGGTGCCGTGATCATGACGCGCCCCGACCGCGCCAAAGACCTGAAGCAAAAGCCGGTATATCTGCTCGGCGCCGGTGAGGCGCATTGGCACCGCCATATCTCCCAAATGCCGGACCTCACCACGACGGCCACGGTGGAGTCCGGTCCGCGCGCGTTCGAGATGGCAGGCCTGAAGCCGTCCGACATCGACGTATTCGAGCTCTACGACGCCTTTACCATCAGTCCGATCATATTCCTCGAAGATCTTGGCATGTGTGCAAAAGGTGAAGGGGGCCCGTTCACGTCGAATGGCAACATCGGGCCTGGCGGTGCGTGTCCCGTGAACACCAACGGTGGCGGCCTGTCCTATTGCCATCCCGGCATGTACGGCATCTTTACGATCATCGAGGCCGTGCGTCAGATCCGCGGCGAATGCGGCGAACGTCAGGTTGACGACGTGCACATCGGACTCGCCCACGGCAGCGGTGGCGTGTTTTCTACGCAGGTCACGTCAATCCTCGGCAGTCCTGAAACTGCCTGACACGGGTGAAGGGTGCGGCTCATGAAAGAAGACTTGCGCGGCAAAGCATGCATCGTCGGTGTTGCCGAGTCCGATCTGGGCGCGGTGGGCGAGGGGGTCACACCGCTCGATCTGCAGGCTCAGGCGATGGCGCGCGCCCTCGATGAGGCGGGTCTAAAGAAGTCGGACGTGGACGGGCTGTTTTCGGCGTCCGTCTACTACCAGATGGCTTCGGTCGAAGTTGCTGAATATCTCGGTATCCAGCCGCGCTATACCGATTCGACGACTGTCGGCGGCTGTTCGTTCATCGTGCATCTGCATCATGCCGCGACGGCGTTGCAGACCGGCGCCTGCAACGTCGCGCTAATTCTCTACGGCTCGACACAGCGGTCGGGAGCAGGTGGATTCACCACCAACGCCAATGACTCGCCCTTTGAGCTTCCGTACGGCCCGCGCATGCCGATCAGCATGTACGCCATGTCCGCGGCACGGCACATGCATCAGTACGGGACGACCCGGGAACAAATTGCCGAAGTCGCCGTGCAGACCCGCGCCTGGGCGCAGATGAATCCCAAGGCATTCATGCGCGATCCATTGACGGTGGACGAAGTGATCAATGCGCGGATGATCTCCGAGCCTTTTACCCTCTTCGATTGCTGTGTCGTCACTGATGGCGGTGGCGCGGTTATTGTCACACGCCCGGATCGTGCCAAGGACTTGAAACAACAGCCCGTCTATCTTCTCGGGGCGGGGGAGGCGCACTGGCACCGCCATATCCACCAGATGCCGGACTTGACGGTGACCGCGGGACTCCACTCGGGGAAGCGGGCGTTTGAGATGGCGGGACTGACGCCAAAGGACGTCGATGTGTGCGAGCTCTACGATGCCTTCACGATCTTCCCGATCATGCACCTCGAAGATCTCGGGTTCTGCGAGAAGGGCGAGGGTGGGCCATTCATTTCCGGCGGTCGTATGGGACCGGGAGGTGACTGCCCGGTCAATACCAACGGGGGCGGTATGAGCTATTGCCACCCCGGCATGTACGGCATCTTCACGCTCATCGAGGCCACACGCCAACTGCGGGGGCAAAGCGAAGATCGGCAGGTCGACGGCGCCCAAGTCGCTCTTGCGCACGGCGTGGGCGGTGTCTGGTCGGCCGCCGCGACCTCGATCCTGGGGACAGAGGCGACGCTTTAGTCGCGCGTGCGACCGACTGCAGGCCTACCCCGGGCGTCCCAGACCGGAGGCATACTCCATCGTGCCCTTGGTCAGTTTACTAACGAATGAATAGGCACTTCGATCCGGTGCGAAGAGGTAGTCCGAGACGCGAAATTCACTATTGGGACCAAGAGAGATGCGGGTGTTGTCGGTAAATGTCATGCCGACAGAACCGGTTGGTCCGGTCGTGATCACATCATTCTCGGTAACCGGATCGCCGGGAGCGGCTTCTTCCTCGATCCCTTCAATGATGATGGCGGCTTCCGGTTCGACCGTTTTGATGTAGGCCACGACATCCTCGGCGGCCCACGCGGAGTTGCCCGCAGCGAGCATGAGCGCGAGGAATGCGATTCCTGCGCCAAGGTATCTGATTTGCATGGGAGACCCTCGTAACAACACTACCAATTCGAGCACAGTGCACTCTCCAGTCTGGAAACTTAAGCGTTCGCCCTCAGTTGGCCAATGATCATCTCAAAATTCGATGGGAAACAGAAGAAGGGCCGCCCATAGGACGGCCCTTTCGAATGAGCAAAATGGGAGGACTATTCTGCCGCAGCTGCCCCGGCGAATGACCGTTCATAATCCTGCATCTTGTTGCGGATGAAGGTCTCACGCTCCTCGCCCTCATAGGCGTCACCTTCCTGGAGGATCCCCAGCACGTGATGCATTGCCTCTAGGATGAGTTTTTCGTCTTCTTCGCCTTCACGCATGGGAAGGGCCAGGACCGTGTTGTGCGTATAAGTCTTCTCCGGCAACCTTGCGTTCGCTCGTTCGTGCAGTTTCTCCGGCTGGGCCTCAGGGTTCTCTCCGTTCAGTGCCCGTCGCATAATTTTGCGGTTCATGTAGACGCCGATATCACCCCGCATGGGATTTTCGAGATCGTGAACGGCGATCTTGCGCTGGCTCGTCAGAGCTTCGTAGTCGCCCGGCATGCGCTGGCCGATCTCGTATGGGCGGTTGCCGACCTGACCATCGAGAAAATCGATATCGTCGTACGTGCAGCGTTCACGAACGCCCTTGTCAAAGGGATCGATCTTCTTGCCGAACATGCGCCAGCCGAGAATCAGGCTGTTCTCATCGTCTACGGGCACGTACCAGCGCGCCATATGCACGCGATGCCAGTACCGCGTATCACGGCCATCCTCAAACAAATTTGCATGCCATGTTGCGTTCGGGAGGATCAGCTCGTTCATCCGGATCCAAACCTTGTCGGTCCCGACACGACGCCCGGCCATGAAAATCATGGCTGAGTCGTCCCGGATCGGCGAATAGTCCATCACCGGGAGTTGTGTGAAGACGGGGTTGAGCGCGGTTTCCGGATACGAATCTTCGCCATCGTCGCTCACGACCCGCATACGGGCATGATGCAGATGCGCGGTGTGAACCTGGTCCGCGATGTTGTCGAATACCTGCAGGTAATTACAGGGGTAGATGTTGGAGAACGGTACCATCTCAAGGTCGTCGTAGGCCGAGGCCCAGTCCCACTCAGGAAACTCGGGCATCTCGTCGTATGCACCCATGTAGGCAAACACGAGGCCGTCGCGCTCACGTGCAGGGTAGGCACCTTGGCTTACATGCTGTGAAAGGCGCTTGCCGCGGTCGGCCTCGCCCGGCACGTCGATCAGGGTGCCGTCGATGTCGTAATGGAAGCCGTGATAGCAGCAGACAATCCCCGTCTCTTGAATGATGCCGAACTCCAGCGAGGCGCCGCGATGGCAACAGTGCCGGTGCATGAGGCCGACCTGGCCCGACTTGTCGCGAAAGGCAACCAGATCCTCGCCTAAAATCCGCAGCGCCTTGGGCACGTCCGTCAGTTCCTGGGACATGCAGACGGGATGCCAGAATTTGCGCATGAACTCGCCCATCGGCGTATCTGAATCGGTATGCGTGAGTTCGGGATCCTCACCTGGCGTGTCCCGTTTATCGTAGCCACTGAACGGCTTGTTATTGCCCTTGTGGCTATATTTCAGGTGAGTGTCTTCTGTCTTGCCGCTCATCTTTGCCTCCGACAATGTTGACTTGCGCGCCGCAGCGCTTATGTCAACAATATTGACCTAGTCAGGATCCTAGCACATCTCATATCGGGAACCAATTTCAAATGAATATTGAGGTGATAATTGGTAGCGAGTTTCAGCTAGATGGCTCAATCCACATCAGCGGCTGACCGGCCTTCACCTGAGCCTCATTCTCTGCACAGATATCGACGACGGTGCCGGCAACGCCTGCGGGGATGGAATTGAACAGCTTCATCACGTCGACGAGGCACACCGTATCATCGGCGGCGACGATGTTTCCCACTTCGACAAATGGAGGAGTGGAGGGTGAAGATGCGCGGTAGAACGTTCCCGTCATTGGGGAATCGACGCTGACGAGTCCCTCCCGAGGCGGTGCTGTCGTCATCTCAGCCGTTGGCGCGGCGACTGGCTCTTCGGCAGCAACCGCAGGCTCGACAGTTTCAGCGGTTGGGATGCGCTGGGCTAACGCGGGCGGCGGCGCGTCACTGGTGCCTGTTGCGTCTACCTCAAGCCGTACGTCACCTTGCTCAAAGCGAAATCTCTGGTAGCCGAATTCATCTAGGGTTTGGAGTATCTCAACAACATCCTTGGCGGAAAACACCATCACTTATTCCTCAGCCGAAGACGTTGATGTGGCTTCCACGGTCGTTCCATCCGACATGACTTTCTCGACATGGATTTCCATGTCGCCCTGCGCGAGCGTCAACGTGCCGCGCTGGGGGCCGTCGATGAGGGCCAGGATCGTCGCGACATCGCGATAAGTCAGAGGTCCGTCGTCTGTCATAGGCTCTACTCCCCCACTGTGAACTTGTAGTCGACCGCCACGCAGCCTTGACCTTCACCAAGCACAACGACCGGATTGAGGTCGAGCTCTGCAATTTCGGGACGGTCGACGGCCAGCCATGACACCCGTGCAATGGTTTTCGCCAGGGCTTCGAGATCCAACGGTCCACCGCCCCGGAAGCCTTGGAACAAGGGACCCAGGACCGACTCTTCCAGGATCCGGTGCGCGACAGCTTCGCTGACCGGCGCAGGCAACATATTCACTTTGTCGATGAGCTCGACCAGCGTCCCACCCGGTCCAAATACAATCATGGGTCCGAAAACGGGATCGCGGTTCACGCCGATCAGGACTTCGAGCCCGCCGTTGACCATCTCTTGCACCAGGACACCATCGATGCGTGCGTCTGGATGGTGCCGGCGTGCGTTGTTATTGACCGTGTCGCAAGCCACAGCCAGCGCATCCTCGCCGCGCACGTCCGTGACGACGCCGCCGATCTCCGTGCGATGGGCGATATCGGGTGACGCGATCTTGACGGCAACAGGCGTGTCGAGCTCGGCCCGAAAGGCTTCCGCTTCTTCGATCGTGGCCGCCACGATCTCGCGAGGCAGTCGAACGCCGTAGGCTTCGAGCACGGCCTTTTGCGCTTCGACGTGATCGAGTAGCGCCTCTCCTGCCACACCGGGTTCCACGTCACGCGCGGGTGGCGTGTCCGCGAGGAGGATCCGTCGACGGGCATCATAGAGAAGTCGCGCGGCGACGTTCCGGGCCGCCCGCGCAGGGTCGCTGTATACGGGGAACGGCGCCTTTCGTATCGCTTCCATGGCATTCTCATGAGGGGCGACCCAGGAGACCGCAAAGGGTTTATCTACCGCTGCCCGCAGCTTGGTCAATTCGTCGACCAGTTCCAGTCCGTTTCGCCAGATGAGCTTCACGGACAGCACGGCCGCGTCGTAGTGGTCGCTTTCCAAGAGGATTTTCAGACACTGCGTCAGGATGTCGGGCGCAAAGACCATGGGACCCGTCGCATCGAGCGGATTGTTGAATCCGGCGTAAGCCGGAAGGATCTCCGCGACCTTTGCACGCAGATCGTCCGGCAGCGGTGCGACGTCGAGGCCTGCATCCGTCGCGGCGTCGGCCGCCAGCACCCCGGCGCCTCCGGAATGGGAAACAAGCGCAATGCGCTTGCCGTGCGACCGAGGCGTCTTGTTGAACATCTTCATGAAGTCGATGAACTGGTCGCCGTCCTGGGCGCGCAGGACGCCGTTCGCGTCGAACACCGCCTGTGCCACGTCGTCCGAACCGACCAGGGCGCCGGTGTGCGATTGGGCGGCGATGGCGCCCGCATTGGACCGGCCAACCTTGAGAACGATCAGGGGTTTGCCAGCCTGAAGTGCGGATCGGGATACATCGATGAACCCGGCACCTTTGCGGATGCTCTCGATGTAGCCACCGATGATGCCGACCCGGTCGTCGTCGATCAGATAGCCGGCATAGTCTGAAAATTCGAGATCGGCCTCGTTGCCAGAGCTCACAAAATGCCCCGTGCCGATTCCCTGGCGCTCGGCTTCGGTGAGGATCGCGGCGCCGACCGCGCCGCTCTGACTCGCGAGCGCCACATTTCCAGGCTCGATGTCACTGCGATCCAATAGTTGGGTAATTGAGGGAACCACCCCGTTCCACAGGTTTATCGAGCCGACGGAATTTGGCCCCACGGCCCGCCCGCCCTTCGCCCGAATGAGATCCATCAATTCGGTCTCGAGCCGCTTGCCTTCCTCACCGAGTTCGCCAAAGCCTGATGTGATGATGAGGAAGCATTTGACGTGCCCCGGCTCCAGTTCTTCCACCGTTTGGCGGACGACTTTGGCGGGCACCGAAAGCACGGCGAGATCGACAGGATCCGGGATTGCAGCGAGGGATGAAAAGCACTTCAAGCCATTGACAGAATCGTACTTCGGATTCACCGGATAGACCGTGCCGCCGAATTTGTGCAGTTCGAGGAAGCGCATGATGAGGCCGCCGCCCATACGGGTTGAATCCTCGGATGCGCCGACGATGGCAATGGAGCTCGGTTCGAACAGAGCTGCGAGGGCTTGGTTGTCAGCTGCGGGGGCACTCATTCGGCTGCCACCGTTTTCGATGCAGGGCCATCCACCTCGAAGGTGAAATCGCCCTTTTTGACACTCACGTATTTGAGTGAGGGGCGTTTTTCCACCTCGTTCATGAGCTGCTTCAACGGTGTCATTACCGAAAGTGGGTAGTCCGTGCTGCGTCCCGGCGCGTCACGCACCGCATACAGTTGTTCAAGAACGGGGGGTTGATAGAAGGCTGCGAGAAGCAAATCGTCGTCGGACTTGAAGGGACCGCGTTCCTTCTTCAGTCGAGGTATCCAGGGTTCCACGAACTCTCCTGCGCGCTGGGTGATGGGTTCTTTCATGCCGAGGTGCTCGGCGGATTTTTCGATGATCTCCGGTAGAATGGGTCCGACTGGCGTGCCGTAAAAGCCCATCGCGTAGCGTGCGATCTCGTCGGGAATCGTCTTGTAGCGCTCGCCCTGCGCGACGTTGATGACGGATTGGGTCACCGTGTACTGAGCAAACGGGCTGACCACGACCGGATAACCCAGGTCCTGGCGGACCTGCACCGCTTCCACCAGCACTTCTTCGAACCTGTCGCTCATGCCGATACCGGCAAGCTGGGAATGCAGGTTGGAAATCATGCCACCCGGAATCTGGTGCTCGTAAAGCTTGGGGTCGTAGCGGTTGTGAACGCCCAGCGGCTTGTCGTAGCGCTCGGCCAGTGCTGTGAAGTAATCCGCCATTTCGGCGAGATCGTCGAGGTTGAGCTTGATCTCGTAGCCCATGTCACCGAGGTGCTGGACGAAGTACTCGGTCGGCGGCAATGAATCGGATCCTGCCACCGGACTGATCGCCGTGTGCAGTACGTCGACGCCGAGCGGCACCGCTTCCAGATAACAGAGTTCTGCCAGACCGCCCCGGCAGTGGGAATGGATCTCCAGCGGCACGTCGGGGCCGATGGCGGTGCGCACTGCCGGCACCAGAGTTCGGATGCGGTCGGGTGTCAGCAGGCCACTCGCGTCCTTGATGATGAAGGCGTCGACGCCGTGGCCGATGATCTCGGTAGCGATCCCGGCATAGAACTCGTCCGTATGAACTGGACTCAAGGCGTAGGCAAACCCGGCGCAGCAGTAGAGCCCGACTTCCTTCGTCGTCTTGATGGCCAGCTCTATATTCCGGACATCACCTAGGGTGTCGTAGAACGTATGGCGGTGCATGTTGTTGGCGGCCATGCGCCGGATCGTCAGATCGACGATATCGTCCGGGAAGAAGTCGAAGGTGAACAGGCTTTG
>Ga0115002_10000172_pt1 | contig 92161 bp, 63 predicted proteins | sample ArcticOcean_MG_C_8_FD_89576 | JGI IMG/M metagenome (GOLD analysis project Ga0115002, IMG submission 89576) | Marine microbial communities from western Arctic Ocean - ArcticOcean_MG_CB11_86 | ecosystem: Environmental > Aquatic > Marine > Oceanic | place: Arctic Ocean: Canada Basin | collected... | reverse complement strand
CGGAAGCTAAGCCGGAAGCTAAGCCGGAAGCTAAGCCGGAAGCTAAGCCGGAAGCTAAGCCGGAAGCTAAGCCGGAAGCTAAGCCGGACGCCAAGCCGGAAGCCAAGCCGGAAGCCAAGCCGGACGCCAAGCCGGAAGCCAAGCCGGAAGCCAAGCCGGAAGCCAAGCCGGACGCCAAGCCGGACGCCAAGCCGGCTGTGTCGAGTCAGGATCGTGGTGCGGTGGTGATTGGTGCCGACGGCAAGCCGGTGGTTCGACCGGTCGTGGCTTCGTTTGGGATTTCAGCCACTGCCACCGACTCGGGTCCGGCGAAGTCGTTGAAGTTCAATTTTGTACAAGCCCCTTGGTCGGACGTCTTGAAGATGTTTGCCGACGCGGCCGGTTTGACCTGGGACCGCGAGAAGGTGCCACCGGGGACATTCACCTATTTCGATTCCAAGCAATACACTCCGACCGAAGCTCTCAACGTGCTCAACGGAGCCCTGTTGCAGAAGGGTTACATATTGGTCCGTCGCGATCGATTCGCGGTGGTGGTCAACGTCGACGGCGGGGTTCCTCAGAATCTGGTCCCAACCGTCAGCATTGCCGACTTGCCCAAGCGTGCCAGTAACGAGTTGGTACGGGTGGTGATGTTGCTCGAGGGCAAGGACGCGGCGAAGGCGGCCACCGAGGTGTCGGACATGCTGGGTCCTCAGGGTAAGGCCGTAGCGCTTTCGGTCGCCAATTCGTTGGTGGTGACTGGTCTGGCGAAGAACGTGGCGGAAATCCACGCGGTGCTCAAGAGTTACATCCCCGAGGAGGAGAAGGATCTGACGTACGAGGCATTCGTGTTGCAGAACGTTTCGGCTTTGTCGGCCGAGAAGATGGTCCGGGACCTGTTCGGGCTTCAGGCTCGAGGCGTTCAGAACGTCAGTGCGGCCGCTGGCAGCGGCGGGAGCAGCCGTGGCAGGAGCAGCCGTGGCGGCTCGGATCCTCGAAGCCGAGGCGGCAGTTCTCGCGAGTCGTCGAGTCGTGATCCTCGGCTTGGGCAGACGTCTGGCAGTTCGAGTGCTTCAGCGGGCGGCAACGTGTCGGTGACTGTGGATGAACGAACGAATATGCTGCTGGCGATGGCTCCTCCGACAAAGATGGAAGTGATCCGCAAGGCGATCGAGACGATCGACGTGCCGGCCGGTGACCGGGCGAATCCTTTTGCTGGAGTGATCGAGGACAACGAGCCGTACTTGGAGGTCTACAAGGTCAATTCGGCCGACACGATGGAAGTCACCAAGACGCTCAATGTGTTGTTCCCCGGTGCTGTGGTGAACGAGGACGCTCGGTTTCACACGATCCACGTGATGGCGAGCAAGGGCGAGCACGAGGAGCTTCAGCGGATGATCCACAAGCTGGACGGTCAGGGTGGCGTCCAGACGACGGCGATCATCCCGATCCGGCAGGATCCGGTTTCGCTGACAGCGACCTTGCAGGCTTTGTACGCCAAGGACATCGAAAACGCTCCGTCGGTGATCGCCAATCCCGGTTACCTGGTGGTTCGGGGCACCAAGGAGCAGATCGTCGAGATCCAGCAGATGGTGACTCAGCTCGACGGTGCCGTGGGGTCCGCGATGCTAACCGGCGGTGGCCCGATTCGCACGATTCCTTTGGGCGGCCGCGATGCCGAGTCGTTGTTGCGTTTGTTGCAGACGGTGACACCCAACCCGATCCGGGTCAGTCGTCCGTCGTCGGGACGCGGTCCGATCCGAGAGCAGCGGGTCCCGTCGGCCGACGATCCGCGAGTCAAACCTGGATCAGGTTCTGATGGAACCACTGGGAATTTCAGCGTGCCTCCGCCTAAGCAGGCGGGCGACACGCCGGCCAGTGACCGAACCACTCGGTCGGAGAAATCCGGCAAGGCGGCCGCACCGGTGGCAGATCCGGCTTCGACCGAGTCTGTCGACGAAGTGCAACGGAACGTCAGGCTGGGTCGTTTCGTATTCCAGAACCTGGACAAGGACAAGGACGGGACACTGACTCGAGCCGAGTGGTCTTTGAGCAAGCGGACGCGATCGTTGTTCGAGAGTCGCAAGGTGTCGTTGGAGCTGCCGGCCGACCAGGCCGCGTTTCTCAAGGCGTTTTCTCTGTTGGCCGATCTCACTGAGGATGCTGACGCTGAGGCGAGAACGGCCGTTGAGTCGACTCGGGACGAGCCGGTCGGTGTGGATTCGGCTGGCGTGGACGCGGAATTGCCCGAGATCGTGATCGAGATCCGAGACGGGAATATCGTGTTGATTTCGGACGACGAAGAGGCTTTGGACAAACTCGAAGCAAGGCTGCAGTCGCTGATGGCTCATATGTCGCCCAAGACGACCTGGACGATTTTCTATCTGCGTTCGGCCGACGCGACGGAGGCGGCCATGATGCTCGAGAAGTTGTTTCCTCAGAGTTCCGTCTCAGCCACGGCCAGCGGTTCCGGCGGCAGTTTGTTCGGCGACTTGACTGGTGGCATTTCGTCGTTGGGCAGCAGTCTGATGGATATGACGGGTATTAATTCATTGCAGAGTGGCCCGATGGCTCTTCGGATCATTCCCGAGACACGGGCCAATGCATTGTTCGTTGCAGGGCCGGCTGACCAGGTTGCCGACGTGGAGAGTGTCTTGAAGATTCTCGATGCCGCGGAACTGCCGGCACAGCTCAGAGCTCGCGCTCCTCGATACATTACTGTCGAGCACGCCGACATCAATGAGGTGGCTCAGATCGTCCGCGACGTCTACAAGGAGGAGCTGACTTCGAGCGGCCGTTCCGGTGGCAGCAATCCGTCGCAGGGAATGAACCCGCTGGCGATGCTGATGGGTGGCGGCGGAAGCAGTCGCGGCCGCAGTTCTCGAGGTGGCGGCAGCAGCAGCCGGCAGAACAGTGTGAAGATGACCTTGGGCGTCGACACTCGGACGAGTGCCCTGGTGGTATCGGCCAGCGATTCGCTGTTCAAGCAGGTGGAGGCGTTGGTCGCGACACTTGACCTCGCGGCGAAGGACGCTCGGCGAACGGTCCGGATCGTGACGTTGCAGAGCACGAATTCGTCGGCGATTCAGCAGGCGGTTCAGGCCTTGTTGCCCAAGACGAGTGTGAGCACAGGCGGCGGTTCGAATGCTCCGACCGGTTTTGGTCCCAGCAGTCGATCGAGCAGTCGTGGTGGCAGCAGTGCCGCTGGCGGCGATCAGGCGGATCGGATTCGTCAGATGATGCAGATGCGTCAGCAGATGCAGGGACGCGGCGGTTCGACGGGCGGTCGTAGCAGTCGTGGATCCAGCGGCGGATCGTCCCGCGGTTCTAGCGGCCGGCCTTCATTCGGCGGTGGCAGCAGCCGCGGCTCGAGCCGGGGGCGGTAGTCGCCATGGATATCGAGTCAATATTGCAGCAGCGAGGCCTGGTCAGCGAGGACCAGTGGCGTGATGCCAAGTCTCAGGCCGCGGGCCGTCGCATCGACAGCGTGCTGATCGAGATGGGGTTGTTGAGTGAGGAGCAGGCGTTGGAGGCGTTTGCCGACGAGTTGGGGATGGAGTTGGTCGAGTTGAGCGACTTTGAAGTCGACACCGACGTGATCTCGCAGTTCCCCACGGCGGCGATCTTCCGTCACGAGGTGTTGCCTCTGGATCGTCAGAACGGCACCGTGCGAGTCGCCACCAGCGACCCCTTCGACCTAGAAGCTCTCAGCGAACTCTCCAGCCTTTCGGGGCTCGAACTCGACCCCGTCCTCGCCCGGCACGACGACATAGTCGAGTTGATTAAGGCGAACCTTGGTGTGGGTGGCGACACGATCACCGAACTGGTAGCTCGCCAGGCCGAGGACGGTGTCGAGCTGCTCGAGGGCATTGACGAAGTCGACGGGGACTTGGCCGAAGAGGCTCAGGCGGCGTCGGTGATCCGGTTGGTCAACGAGTTGTTGATCGAAGCGTTGGAGTTGAACACGACAGACGTGCACATCGAGCCTCAGGAAAACGGTCTGCGAGTCCGCTACCGCATCGACGGAATGCTGAGGCCTCAGCCGGTTCCTCCCGAAATCAACCAGTTCTATTCGTCGATCGTCACGCGGCTGAAGATCATGTCGCGGTTGAACATTGCCGAACGGCGGTTGCCTCAGGACGGACGGATCAAGCTGAGGATTCGGGGTCGCGAGATCGACGTGCGGGTATCGATCATCCCGATGATCCACGGCGAAGGCGTTGTACTGAGGTTGCTCGACAAGAGTCGCATGGTGTTCGACCTGGTCAACGTCGGCCTGCCGCCGGAGATCATCAGAGTTTTCAACGAACTGATCGAGTTGCCTCACGGTATCATCCTTGTCACCGGACCAACCGGTTGCGGCAAGACGACGACTCTTTACAGCTGTCTGAACGAGTTGAAGTCGACGACGACGAAGATCATCACGGTCGAGGATCCGGTCGAGTACCAGACCGAGGGGATCAACCAGATCCAGGTCCATTCGAAGATCGGCCTGACGTTTGCTCACGGGCTCCGCAGCATTCTGCGTCACGATCCGGACGTGATCCTGGTGGGTGAGATCCGGGACGCCGAAACGGCCAACGCGGCGATCCAGGCCTCGTTGACCGGTCACTTGGTATTCAGCACGTTGCACACCAACGATGCCGCCAGTGCGTTCACTCGATTGATTGACATGGGAGTCGAGCCGTTTCTGGCGTCAAGTACGGTCGAAGGCGTGTTGGCTCAGAGGTTGATCCGTCAGTTGTGTCTGGAGTGCCGCGAGTCGTACACGCCCGACGAATCGGACATGCCGTCGGATTTTCCCCGACCGTTGCCCGAAGTGCTGTATCGGCCTGTTGGTTGCCGAGCCTGCCGCGACACCGGGTATTCGGGCCGAACCGGGATCTTCGAGTTGATGCGAACCGACGAGGGTGTGCGGGATCTGTGTATCGCGCGAGCCAGTTCGAGCAAAATCCGCCAGCACGGTTTGGAGAACGGAATGACGACTCTGCGGCAATCCGGGTGGTTGAAAGTGGCCGAAGGAATCACGGATGTCGAGGAGATTGCCCGGATCACCAAGGGGGACCTGGTCTGAGTCGGGGAAGTCCGAGCGGGCGGCCTCGAGTTCTTGTGAGATCATCCTGAGACGTTTTGAGACATCTGAAACGCGTTTGTTAGTCACTGACCCATCTCGTCGACCGAAGTGTCGTCGGGGCCGAGTGTTTCGATGCAGGAATTCCAATACACCGCCAAAGAGTTGTCTGGTCGCGAGGTGACCGGTGTGTTGACTGCGGCGAGCCAGGCCGAGGCGGCCAGTTCGCTGTCGGGTCAGAATCTGTTTCCGCTTTCGATCGCACTGGCCGAGTCCGAAGTCCGGCAGCAGAAGTATTCTGGGCGGAAGGTCAAGTCTCGTTTACTGGCGACGTTTTTCAGTCAACTGGCCGATTTGCTGCGATCCGGAGTCCCGTTGCTTCGTTCGCTGGACCTGTTGAATCGTCAGATCAAGGTCGGTTCGTTGAAACTGGTTCTTGGCTCCGTGCGTGACCAGGTGGCAGACGGCACCCCGTTGGGCACAGCGCTCGGGCAGCATCCCCGAGTCTTCAACGACCTGATCGTCAGCATGGTGCGTGCTGGCGAGGAGGGTGGTTTTCTGGAGGACGTGTTGAAGCGGATCGCCACGTTCACCGATCACCAGGAAGATCTCAAGGGTCGCGTACTGGGCGCGGTCGCCTATCCGGCGTTTCTGGTCGTCACCGGCTTCACGGTGGTGACGGTGATGATTGTCTGGTTCGTTCCCAAGTTCGAGCCCATCTTCGACCGGCTCAGGACCCAGGGCGAATTGCCCTGGGCGACGACCACATTGTTGGGGATCAGTGGATTCCTGCAGGCATCGTTGGTCGAGGGCAGTGGCGTGCAGGTGTGGATGCTGATGCTGTTGGCCATTGGAGCTTTCGTGTTTGGAGGCATGGTGTGGTCTCGGACCGAGGCAGGACGCTGGATCAGCGATCGAATGAGATTGAAGTTGCGTGTGATTCGCAGCCTGTCGACGGCTCGTTTTTGCCGCATCCTGGGCACGCTGTTGCACAACGGCGTACCGATTCTCAACTCGCTTCGTATTGCCAAAGATGCTTCGGGCAACCTGGTGCTGGCCGGAGCGATCAACACGGCTGCCGACAGTGTCCAGGAAGGCAAGGCGTTGGCCGGCCCCTTGCGAGCCAGCGGAGAATTCTCGGACGAGATCATCGAGATGATTGCCGTGGGCGAGGAATCCAACAACCTGGAGCAGGTCCTGATCAATATCTCCGAAAACCTTGAACTCCGTACCTACCGCCAACTGGAGTTGGGCGTCCGATTCTTGGAACCGCTGATGCTGATGGTGATTGCTGCGGTGGTCCTGTTCGTGGTCGCCGCCTTGTTGTTGCCGGTCTTTCAGAGTGCGGGGACCGTTTAGTCCACCAGTTGCGATCGCAGTCCGATTCGCCAAACCGATACCATCACAAGGCCCCAGCGGGTCCAACAGACAGGGAGAGTGAGACGATGCAGATTTTACAGAAATCCGGGACGGCGGCTCGTGCCGGCCGCATCCCCCGTGTGGGGCGGATCCGCCAGGGTTTCACGTTGTTGGAAGTGCTCCTGGTGCTGGCGATCCTGATCGCGATCGCTGCGATGGTTGTGCCGAACATCGTTGGTGCGGCGGACGAAGCCAACAAGGACACCACGCGGCTGAACATCAAGGCCTTTGAAGCGGCGGCCCAGATGTTCAAGATCAAGAACAAGGTGTGGCCCGAGGGGTCGACCGAAGACGTCGTGATGTTACTGATGATGACCGAGGACGACCGAGGCCAGCCGACGGCTGCGTTTCTCGAGAAGGTCCCGATGGATGCCTGGGGCGAGCAGTTGCAGTACGAGTACCCGGCCGACGGCACCGGCAACACCTTCAAACCGTTGATCTATTCGTTCGGCCCCGATCGTGACGAAGGTGGCGAGGACAACATTTCCAACATCGACGACTTGATCGAGCAGAACCTGTAGACCGGACCGCGACCACGGTGCAACACCATGATCCGACATCAGCCAACCTGCGAGGCAGGGCGATCGGTTCGGGGAGTTTCCCCGGGCAGGCTGTCGTTGCGCCGTGCGGTGACCTTGATCGAGGTGATGCTGGTGCTGGCGATCCTGACTTCGCTGTCGGCGTTGGCATACCCGTCGGTCGCCATGATGCTCGAGCAACTGGCCATGGACGAGGCGGTTTCGCCGGTGCGAATTCACCTGGCCGGGACGCGAGTCCGGGCATTGGACGCGGGAGTGACCTGGCAGTTCCGATTCGAACCTAGTGGCCGCCGTTACGTTGCGGTGCCCTACGAGTTCGACGAGATCGAGGGTGACGACCAGCAGCAGCAGTCGCAGTTGGAGATGCTGCCACGGGTTTCGGGTCAGTTGCCCGAGGGTTTTTCGTTCGTGTCTGCGGATCTGGCGACCGGCGGCACAGAGGCTCTTGACGAACAGGCGGTTGCCGGGCTCGCCGATCAGAGACAGCTGTTCGAAGCGTCCTGGTCGCCTCCGCTGTTGTTCTTCAGCGACGGGACATCCCAGAACGCGTCCTTCGACATCGTGAATGAACAGAATCAGAGTCGTCGTTTGAGTATCCGGTCGTTGACCGGATCGGTGACACTCAGAGATCCCAACGGGGGTTCGAACCGATGACACGTCGATCCGGATTCACGTTGTTGGAAGTGATGGTTTCGCTGGCGATTTTCGTCTCGGCCTTCGCGGCTCTTTCGCAACTGTACTCGCTGGGCACTCGGGCTGCGGTGGACTCGGCCCTGCAGACTCAAGCTGCGGTACGTGCCGAGGTCAAAATGGCCGAAGTGGTGTCGGGAGTCGAGTCATTCGAGGCGGCCAGCGGGATGCCATTCGAGGACGATGCGAACTGGAGTTGGACATTGGAGATTAATCCGGGTCCGCATTCGGATGTGTACGAGTTGGTCGTGACCGCCGTGTTCCAGAGCGGCAGTAACCCGCCGGCGATGACCTACCGGCTGGTTCGCTTCCGCCGCGACCCTCAGTTGGTCCTCGATGCCGCCGCCGAGGCGGCCGTGGAGGACGAGTGATGAGATGTTCGACGTGGCGCCGGAGCCCGAGTCGTGCTAGTGGCGACATGGCGGGGTTCACGCTGATCGAGGTGTTGGTGGCCGTTGCGATGGCGTTGCTGCTGCTGACCGCCGTCTATTCGGCCATCGACATGCACTGGCGATTCGAGAGTGCCGGGCAACTGGAACTGCAGCGCGGGCAGGTGGCTCGAGCAGTTTACGGTCGGCTGTCGATCGATATCCGCAGTGTGCAGTTCGTGGCACCGGACCCCGAGGAGGCTGAGTTGGAGGAGGACGAGTCAGGTGATGGTGAGTCGGTGGACGACGTGGATGCTGACGATTTTCTTCAATTGCAGAGCCTGGGTGTTATCGGGACATCGACTCGACTGACGCTGCACGTCAACAAGCCGGTTCCGCCACGGAGTTTCGCCGTGGGTGAGGCTGACGAGGCGATCGAGTTGATGGAGAGTGAGCAGCGATCGGTGACGTGGTTCCTGGCGGATCTGGGTGGAGGTGAGCTGGAGGAATTGTCGGCCGCACGGTTTTTCGACGACCAGGCGATTGTCGCTTCGGGGTTGATCCTGGGCGTTTCGTCCCTGGATGGACCACTGGGTTTGGCTCGCAGCGAGGTCGATCGGCTGACGGATTCCTTCGACGAACCGGCCGAAAGCGATACGTTGCTGGCCGAGGCGGCCGAGTTTCTGGCTCCGGAAATCGACTCGCTGTCGTTCCGCTACTTTGATGGCACCGATTGGCAGGACGAGTGGGACAGCCTCGAGCGGGGTGCGATTCCTACAGCGATCGAGATTGTCATCGGTTTCGCTCCCCCGGACCCCGGAGACGTTCTGCAACAAACGGCCTCGGATGCGATCCCCAGCAGCTACCGGTTTGTGGTCGCTCTGCCGGTTGCCGAAGAGGTCATTTCTGAAAGCGATTTCTAACCGGCGAGACGCACGTCCCACATCCGATTCTCACACCAATTTCAAGCACCATTCATGCAACGTCAATCGCCCATTACCCGACCAGACACCGCGTCATCGCGGCGCGGCACGGTGCTCGTGATCGTGCTGGTGGTTGTGGCGTTGTTGTCCCTGGGCGCGTACACGTTTTCTCAGGTGATGATGGTCGAATCGGAAGCGACGGGCATGTACGCCCGTCAGGTCCAGACTCGAGCGATGGCCGATTCAGGTGTGGAACTGGTGCTGGCTCTGCTTGGCGATTCGCTCGATCCGGCCGACATCGGACTGTATCACGATCCGGACAGGTTCCAGGGTGTCGAGGTGTTGGCGAGCGACAACGCGGCATTCAGTGGCCGTTTTTCGGTGGTGGCTCCGATCGAGGCCGACCCGGAGTTTCGCCGGATCCGGTTTGGGCTGATCGACGAATCGTCCCGCATCAACCTGAACGCCATCCTGACTCTCGATCTCGACACCACCGACTTCGACCTCGCCACGATCGCCGGTGCCGGAGACGACGATCCGGATCTTTCGCTCGAGTTGGCTCAAAGAGAAGTCCTGATGGGTTTGCCGGGGATGACCGAGGAGATAGCCGACTGCATTCTGGATTGGCTCGACGATGACGATGATGAGCGTGAGCTTGGTGCCGAGTTGGATTATTACGAGGGGATCGGGGTCGGCTATATGCCGCGAAACGGACCGATCGATTCGCTCGATGAACTGCTCAGGGTCAAGGGGGTCGACAGTTGGCTGTTGTACGGCGAGGACGCCAACCGCAACGGGTTGTTGGATGCGAACGAGGATGACGGAGAGGCTCGTCCGCCGTTTGACGACGCTGATGGCGAGTTGGCTTTGGGGTGGACAGCCCTGCTGACGACGAATTCTCGCGAGGTCAACCTGCGGGCTGACGGTGAGGAGAAGTTGAATGTGAACCAGGACCTGCTGACGGAGCTCTACGACGCGATTGAAGAGGAATTCGACGAGGACACGGCCAAGTTCGTGGTGGCCTACCGGATGTACGGGTCGACCGACGATCCGGAAACCGGTGATTGGCCGGTCCCTGAACCGATGGACGAAGTGACGCGTGGCGAGTTGAATCTAGCTCGAGGCTATCGTCGCGAGATTCGTTCAGTGTACGAGTTGATCGGGATCACGGTGACGGCGGATGAGGAGGGTGAGGAGGGTGATCAGATGTACACGTACGAGAGTCCCTGGTCGGGTGAACCGGGGAGCATGGCCTCGTACTTGCCCGAATTGCTCAATGTGTTGAGTGTGAGTGACGACCCGTACATCGAAGGCCGGATCAACGTCAACCAGGCTCGTCGTGACGTGTTATGGGGGGTTCCGGGTCTGAGTGAGGAGACAGTCGAGGCGATCCTGGTGGCTCGTGCGGTCGATTCCGAGACGGGCGACTCGACGACCGACCTTCAGGAGCAGCGTGCGACGTCGGGTTGGCTGGTGATCGAGGGATTGGTGGAACTGGAAACGATGCGTGAGTTGGATCCGTTCTTGACGTCACGTGGTGCGGTGTTTCGGATGCAGATCGTCGGACATTACGACGCCGGCGGGCCGTTCACTCGGATCGAAGCGGTGATCGACGCGAGCGGCGAGTTGCCGAAGGTGACATTTGTGCGAGATCTGACCGAGTTGGGCAAGGGCTATTCGTACCAGTTGTTGATACCCGATTAGGCACAGAATGAGGGTTCTGAGGATCAGTTGACAACAAACCGAGATTCGCTCGGTGGCAGGGATTTTGGGGCGACCCGAAGCCGAGACAGGCGGAATTATTACAGGGACAGGCAGTCAGACGACTCCGGACGATTTACAGGTAAGAACTCATGGCTGATTTCCTTTCGTTGCATTGGGGCGAGTGTATTGTTGGTGTCGAGGCGTCGGTATCGGGCGAATCGATCCGCGTGCGGACCACGTTTTCGGCCGACCGACCCGACGTCGAGGACTCGTCGTCGGACCTGAAATCCGACGCGGGGGCCGATTCGACCTGGCTGTCTGCGGCCATGTCTCGGGCGGGCGTTTCGTCGCGTCAGGCGTTTGTGGTTCTGAGCCAGCAGGACGTAGTGACGCGTTGGTTGGAAGTGCCGGCCGTACCGGACGAGGAATTGCCCGAGATCGTCCGCTGGCAGGCGGGGACGAAGTCGACGTTGTCGGTCGACCAGTTGATCGTCGACTACCTGCCGTTGCCGGTTGCCGACGAGGCCGAGACGCGATCGGTGCTGTTGGCGACGGTGGCTCGCGAGACGGTGGCCGAGATCGGTCGCGAGTTGTCCGAGGCGGGATTGGAGTTGTGTGGTGTCGGAGTCGGCAGCTTGGCCTTGGGCGACCTGGCCCTGCGACTGACCCAGGGCCACGGCACATCCGACGGGTTGGTGATTGCTGCCGACAGCAACCAGATGGAAGTCACAGTTCATCGACAGGGCGTCACGGTCCTGACTCACTCGGCGTCGCTTGCGGGCGAGTCGGATCCGGTTCGAGTGGCTGGTCAGGCGATCAGTCGGGCATTGTTCGCCGCGGGAAATTCGCTCGCCGACTTGAGACCGGAATCGGCCGTTTTGCTGGGATCGCTGGGAGAGGGACTGGTCGAGGCGGTTCGCGGGCGATTGGCTCGGGCCGACGTGGATCCCCGGCTGAACGTGGTTTCGTTGACCGACACGCCTGGGGTCAGCTTTCGAAATCCTCCGGCCGACAACCTTGCCGGTACAGCGGCGTTGGCCGCTGCGATTGGTGGGTTGTTGACGACGGCCGACCAGGTGGCCGAACGAGTCGATTTCCTGGACCCTCACAAGCCTCCACCACCGCAGCGACGGGTGTCGAACCAGGCGATAGTCCGAGTGGCTATCGGAGTGTTGTTACTGGTGGGGTTGATCTACGGGGCCCAGGTGATGGGTTCGCGTGAACTCGAAGCGGAGATCGCCAGTCTCGAGACGCAAGTGGAAATGCAGCGGATGGAGTTCTTCGGTGCAAAGGCCAAGACGAATGGTCCGTTGCCATCAACTGTGAAGATCGACCGTTGGCAGGCCGATCGCGTGCAGTGGCTCGACCAACTTCATGAACTCTCGCCTCTGATCGGCGAGAGTGACGACCTGATTCTGACCGAGGTGTACATGAACCACGACGTGAAACGTGGGCTGGGTCAGATTACCGTGACCGGGTTGACGAACGATCCCCGTCCGGTGACGCGGATGACCAGCCAGATCCGTGATCACGAGAACTACAACGTCCCAACGTCGAAACTCGATCAGAACCGAGATCGCCAGACCGAATACAGGTGGCGATTCAGCAAGCTCAATATCCTGTTGGAAAACAAGGCTCCGTTGCCCAAGCCGAAGGCAGTTGACGAGCCGGATCAGAGTGACACCGGCGACGGGGCCAAGGCCGGACAGGCCGACACGGGAAAGGCAGGATCATGAAACGTAGCGAAATAATTCTTGCGGGCGGTTTGCTGGCAGTCGCATTGGTGTGGCTGACCGGGCCGTCGTTGTTGGACCTGATGAGCGGTTCGGGGCGTCGGTTGGAGTCCAGGAAAACCGTACTGAAACGCGAACTCGTGCAACTCGGGAAACTGAACCGCTGGAAGCACCAGAGTCTGGCGGCTCCGGAGTCGGCGACCGCGGATCGGGCCGAGGAGCAGTACCGCAACTGGGTCTGGTCGCTTGCCGAGAGCGTCGGCAAGTTCAAAGAACTGAACGTCACCCCGAGTAGTCGAGGCGGCCGTCGGCGAGGTCGAGGGTATGTGCCGGTGCAGGTGCAGTTGATTGGCACGGCACGATTCGCTGACGTCAAGAGGTTCTTATTCCACTTCTACCAGGCCGATCTGTTGCATCGGGTGGTGTCGTTGAGACTGAGGTCGAAGGTTCAGGATGAGGATCCGCAACTGGAAGTGTTGCTTGTTGCCGAAGGGCTGAGCCTGGACTATGCGGCCGGTGAACGTGCGGGACGCGATTCGCTTTTCCCTCAGACACGACTGGCGAATGAGACGACCGACGGGACTTTGGATGTCACCGAACCCGAAGAATTTCCGGCCAAGGCGGACTTTCTTGTGCGGATCGGTGACCAGTACCTGAACGTGACGGGTGTCGACAAGGATTCGGCTGGCGGCTCGGGCACTTCGGACGAATTCGGAGTCCAACGATGGATCACCAAGTCCGAGGTTTTCGAACAGAGACTCGCCGCCGATTCGATCGTCGAATTGGTTCGAGTCGCCGATTCGATGCAGACGATCACATTGGACGACTACAACCTGGTGAACCTGTTTGCCCGCTACGAGGCTCGACTGATCCTCTCGGGAAGTAAGATGATCACCGTCGGCGAAGCGTTCAGTCTGACGGCTCGGGTCGAAGGATCTCGGCCGGGAATTGGGAAGACATTCGAGCTGGGTGCACATCCCGAGGGCATGACGATCGACGGTCGGACCGGGAAGATTGCGTGGCAGACGAGCAAGGACCAGTCACCTGGTCGAGCGTCTGTCGAAGTGTTCGCCAAACTGGATGGTAGCGAAACCCGGCTCTCGGGATCTCCGACGACCGTGGAATGGAAAGCCATTGCGGTCGCACGCAACCGTCCTCCGACACTCAACGGACTCCAACCCATCACCGTCGTAGCCGGCACGGCGGTCGAATTCACTGTCGCGGGCATGGATCCGGAACGGGGGACGCTGGCCTTTGCGTTGGCTGATGGCGCACCGGGCGGAGCGACGATTGATGCTGCGAGCGGACGGTTTCGCTGGGTGCCACAGGACGCCGGCGATTTCCAGGTGACTGTCGAGGTGCGTGACGACGGAACACCGCCTCAGAAGGTGACCGGTCGTGTCGCCATCACAGTCTCACTGGATTCGGCTCAATTCACGGTGCTGATCGGCTCGATCGTCCGTGACGATGTTTCCGAGGCCTGGTTCTTCGATCGACTCAAGAACCAGCGGATTGTGCTGCGGAACAAGTCGCGGTTTCGATATGGCGATGTCGATGCGGAAGTCGTGTCGATCGAAGACCGTGCGGTCGTTTTTCGAATTGGCAAGGAAGAACGACGCCTGGTTCTGGGTGACAGTCTGCAGGAACTCAGGTCAAGGGCCAAGAAGCCGGACGACGGGAGTCGCTAACCGGCGAAGTCGGCCGAAGCGAAACCCAAGCCGGCTGCTATCCGAGGCATTGGAAGCGCAACTGTGGTATTCAGGCCACGTTCCGCGCCTCCACTGTAGTAGGAAATCCGTCCAGAATTGGGTGGGATAGGTTGAACCGACTGTGACGATTGTGCCGATATCAACGGTACAAACGGTTGTTACACGTGCGTATGTCGTTCAATGGGGGTTGGCGGCCCTAGATGGCTTGTGTGGCAACGCGCTGGCGAATTACGACATTTTATCGTCAAGGGTGGAGCCGTGTTTAATTCAAGTCGAAGTGCCCGACAGAGCCTGACCGTACTTCTGTGTGGCGGGTTGACTGTGGTTGCAGGCACCTTGGCATTCGCCAAGGCTCCATGGACGTTCCAGGCCAAGCCGGACGTGGCCCAGGCCGGTACCGCTCGGTCCTCGCTCAACTTCCCTCTGGGCACCCAATGGGACAAGATGCTCAACGGGTTCGCTGCCGAGCACGGATTGACGTTGGTGATGGACCGAATTCCGTCGGGGACATTCAAGCGATTAGACCGTCGCGAATACGCACTGACAGCCTCTCTGGATATTCTTAACGAAGAACTCGCCCAAAAGGATTTCCGGCTAATTTTGCAGCGAGACTTCCTGGTGCTGCTTCACCTGCGTGAGACTCGCACTCGGTACCGTCGCCCGCACTTGCCGGGGCCGACCCGCCCGATGGCCACCCCGACGCAGAGCCTGCCGATCCCGGTCGCCGGGCCGGGCTTTCGTTCCGAATCTCATACAATTCGACCTGGATCCTGGCAGCCTCCTCAGCCATTGCCAGCTGTCACGGGGCAGTCGATCCAGCCGGTGCAGCTGGAGAATCCGATCGAGTCAAAGTTGCTTCGGACTCCCCTGGTCCCGAAGCATCGCACGGCGTTGGCGTTGGCTCGTCGTTTATACACGGCGTTTTTATCGCACAGCGAGTTGGTGGATTCGGGTCCGTCGGGCCTGCCGGCGTTTCGGGTGATGGACCGGGCGACGAAGTCGGAGGATGGCAAGCCACTGGTGTTGTCCGATTCGGAATCACGAATCACTCGATTCAGCGTTGGCATCGACAGCAAGAACAACCAGTTGGTGATCGAGGCACCCCGGTCGACCACGAGTGCTGTTGTGCGGATGATCCGTCTTCTCGACGTGATCGAGACGACCGAGCAGCCCGAGATCGAGGTTCGCGAGTCACAGCGGGATGCCGAAGCGGTGGCATCGAAGGTGCGTCCGGTGATTCGCGACCTGGTGGCCGCAACACTGGCATCGGGCCAGACAACCAGTCGCAGCCTGATTCAGGACAGAAAATCTCAGAAACCGACCGACAAGCAGCCGCCGAGGAATCCACTGCAAACCGAAACCGATTCCCAGCCACGCCCAGCGACGGTGAAACCCGATGCCGGGGATGTGGCCGATTCGAATGCGGCGGATTCGGGCAAGCCGTTTTCGCCAACCGAGGCGATTCTGGGAGGGCTAAGGGGCGAGGTGAAAATCGAGGTCTTGCCCGACGGTCGTCTGGTGGTGATTGGAAACCAGGAGGATGTCGACAAGGTGATGACCCTGATCGATTTGCTGGAACGTTACGGAGCACCGTCGGTTCCCGAACTCGAGTTGATCGCCCTGGAGCACGTCAATTCCGAGGCGTTGGCGGCATTGTTGACTTCGGTCTACGAGACCTTGAACACAGCGCGGACTCAGGCGGGCCAGCGCAGCCAGACGGTGACGGTGGTTCCGTTGGTCAAGCCCAACGCGATCCTGATTTTGGCACCGGGCGGAGACCTTCAGTCGATCGCCGACTTGGCGATTGAGTTAGATCGTCCGGTCGACCCGCTGACCGAATTCGAGGTCTTCCGTCTGAAGCACGCTCCGGCGAGTCAGGTGGCCACGATGCTCGAGGACATTTACGAAGAGGGTGAGGACCGTGTGGGGCTGTCGACTCGGGTGGTCGTCTACCCGGACGTCCGCACCAATTCGATCGTCGTCCAGGCTCGGCCGCGGGATTTGAAGGAAGTGGCGGCACTGGTCAAGCGGATCGATCTCGACAGTGCCAATTCGGTGAACCAGCTCCGAGTCTTTCAGCTCAAGCATGCAATTGCCGAGGAGTTGTCTGAAACGATCAACCTCGCGATCCAGAGCGTGATCAATCCGGCTCGTCAGCCGGCGGGAGGGGGTGCGGGAGGTTTTGGCGGAGGCGGTGCTGGCGGTGCCCAGACGTCTCAGCAATTGCGAGACGTCCGCAGTGCGGTGCTCGAGTTGCTACCCGAGGCCGGCAGCAAGGAAATGAAGGTCGTTTCTGGGATTCTCTCGGAGATTCGCATCAATCCTGACGCCCGGACCAACAGCGTGGTGGTGACGGCTCCGGAACGCAGCATGAAGATGATGCAGCGGTTGATCGAAAAACTCGACAAGCCGACCAGCGTGGTCGCCGACATCAAACACTTCTTGCTCGCGAACGCCGACGCCAGCAGTGTTGCTGAACTGCTTTCGGAGTTGTTCGTGACCGACGAAACGGGTGGAGGAACCCAGTTGGGAGTGCAATTGGCCGGTGCCGAGGACGCCAGCAGCAGCATTGTTCCACTGCGGTTCAGCGTCGACGTTCGCACCAACAGCATTTTTGCGGTGGGGGGGCGCGAGGCGTTGGAGGTGGTCGAGGCAGTTGTGGTGCGGCTTGACCAGAGTGACATTCGGCAGAGGAAGAGCGAGGTATTTATGCTGCAGAACCAGCCGGCGACCGATATCGCCGCTGCGGTGAATTCCTTCTTACAGTCGCAGCGTGACCTGCAGCAGATCGATCCAGATCTTGTCAGCCCATTCGAGCAGATCGAGCGAGAAGTGATCGTGGTGGCCGAGCCGAGTACGAATTCGCTGATCGTCAGTGCGACTCCGAGGTACTACGACGAGGTGATGAAGATGATCACGTCGCTCGACCGCCCATTGGAGCAGGTGACCGTTCAGGCGTTGATCATCGAAGTGGAATTAAACAACGCAGACGAGTTTGGAGTCGAACTTGGGTTCCAGGACTCAGTGCTGTTCGACCGCGGGACCGTGGCCAGCATCGAGACTCTTTCGCAGACTAACCAGGCCGACGGCAACAACCAGACGGTGACAGAGAACATCGTGTCGTCGGAGGGTGTTCCCGGTTTCAACTTCAACCAGCCGTTCCTGGGCAACAACACACTCGGAACCCTGTCTGCTCCGGCAGCCGTCGGCAAGCAGGCGTTGAGTAATTTTCAGATGGGGCGAGTCAACGGCGACCTTGGTTTCGGTGGACTCGTGCTATCGGCTGGTTCTGAGTCAATCAATATCCTGTTGAGGGCCTTGTCGGAGAACCGGCGAGTCGAGGTGCTCAGCCGACCGATGGTACAGGCTCTGCACAACCAGACCGGTTTGATTCACGTGGGGCAGACATTCCAGCAGGTCAATGGGGTCTCGGCTGCCAACGCCTTGACAGGCGTGTCGCAGCCAACACTTGAAGAGCGGGCAGTTGGGATCCAGTTGACCGTCACGCCCAGGGTCTCGCCTGACGGAACGATCGTGATGGAAGTGGTGGCGACGAAGGACCAGATTTCTCCGAACAACTCGGTGCCGATTTCTGCGGACCCGGTGACCGGGACGACGTTCCAGTCGCCTGTCATCGACACCGCGACCGCTCAGGCCAGTGTCAGCGTCCGTGACGGCCAGACGATCGTGCTTGGTGGCATGATCACACGGACCGAGGGGACGACCGAACGAAAGGTACCGTGGCTGGCCGATCTGCCATTACTGGGAGCCGTGTTCCGGTACGATTATCACTCGCTCAGACGCACCGAGCTGCTGATATTCCTCACACCACGCATCATGAAGACTCCGGCCGACTACGAGGAGCAGAAGCAGGTTGAGGCCGAGCGAATGAGTTTCAGCATCGAGGATGCCGAGGAGATTCACGGGCCATTGTTCTCGATGCCCAAGCCGGACGCCGGCGACAGCGAGACGAAAAAACCATCACCGACAGACGCTCGGAGTGAATCCGAGAAGACGAAACCGAAATCGAGCGGGACAGATTCGGGAGCTGCGAAGGACAAAGACCCGTCGGCCAGTCTGTCGGCCCCAGAAGACACCATCTCGCCGACGTCGATGTCGGTCGTCGGTGGTGATGACCCCGATGCGAAAATCTTTGCATTGCCCAAAACGGTTAATGGGTTCGAGGCGAGTCAGCCGGTCCAGACGTCTCCGGTCAAACGGTTCTTCAAGTCGCTGCTGCCCTGATCGCCCGGATTCGTCCATTCTGTTCCACGAACGCTTCTCGACATTGTCTGTCCTCTACCATACCACGCCTCAGGTCTCTGCCATGAAATCACTGTCTTTGTCGGCTCTGTTGACGTCCGGAATCGTACTGGCCGTGGCCATGCTGTCGGGTTGCCAGTCCACGGGTCTTTCGACCTTGAAGAAGACTGTTCCGTCGTCTGTCGTTTCGTTTTTTGGCGGCGACAAGCAGGTGAGGTGGGCGGACAACGAGAACCCGGTGGTGCGTTGCATCTGTCTTTGGCAACCGGCGGACGGGAGTTGGGAAGGGCGTCCGACGCGGGGATTCGGTGGTCAGGTGTTTTTTCTCGACCGCAACACGGCCAAACCTGTTGCTGTGAAGGGTGACGTTCGGATCCACGTGTTCGATGACTCTGGTCCGCGAGAAAAACACGGGAAGGCCGTGCACACATTCGATTTCAACAAGGGAGCCTGGAACAACTTCCTGGTGAAGACGCAGTTCGGCCCGGCGTACAACATTTTTATCCCTTACACCAGGAAGGGACACCAGAAGACCGAGTGTGCGTTGCGGGTACGGTTGGTGGAAACCGATACGTTGACCGTGTTTTCCGACATGTCGTATGTGAAGCTCGAAGGAGCCGACCAAAAGGTCACGCCACAGGCCGAAAGTCTTGCCGCGAATTCCTCGGATCCGCCAGCCGGACTGATTCATCCACCCAATTCGATCGGGCAGATTTCCGACAAAAATGGCGTGACGCGGACGTCGTCCAGCCAACAGTCCAAAGAGAAACCTGTCGAAGCGAAGCGTCGTTTGCCGACTCTGTCGCCTGAACTCGAAGCCCGACTCGCGGCATTGCAGAAAAAACATACGGCCAAGTTGTACAAAAAAGACACGAAGTCGCAGATACCCAGGAAACTCGAAGCTGCCGACTCGGTGTCTCCGATCCTGAAACCGTTGAACGGATCTGAATTCGAATCCACTCGTGGCGACCTCGAGGACAGCTCCAACCCGTTGACTCGACACGCCCTGTCACCGGCGCATCCGCTCGACGTCACCGCCACGTCGCAGACGGCACCGCAAGTGATCGTCGCCGGCAATCCGATTGACGAGAACAAAGTGGTTGTCCCGGAGTCGGACGGTGGGTTGAGCGAATCACACGAACGGATGATGTCTCGAGCCGAGTTGGCTGCCGCGAAGCAGGACTGGCCGCTTGCGATCCGGTTGGCGTCGACGGTCGATCGTGCAGTACTGACTGAAGACGTGACGTGGCCATTGAACCGGCCGACTCCTTCGGCCCTGGTCGCACGTTGGGAAGTGCAGCGGATTGACATGACCAGTTCGGGTGATCCTGCCTTACGGACCGCTCGGATCGAATCGCGAGTCCAGGACTACCTCAAAGCGTCGCAGCTGCGAGCCGACAAGGACCAAACCAACGAGGCCAGGCGATTGGCCACGGTGGCTCACCTGGTGTCTCGAGCCGCAATGATCGATGCGGAAGGCGTTGAATCGTCCGCCTCTGATGTGGGCGGTGGCGTGGTGATTCGGACCAGTGGTATCGACACGACAGCGAGTCCGCAGGCGGATACAAGGACTGAAAACGAGCCGGCGGCTGCTTGGAATGAGAGTCGGTCGAAACCGGTCCAATCTGCCGAATCGGATCAATCGAAATGACAGGCCCATCCGCTCGAGACTGTGGGTGGTGTCGAGTGGCCGAGAGGTCCGGATGTGCGTTATCCGGCTCTCGTTTCCTTGAGTTTCCAGGGTGTCTGCGATCGAAACGGATCCTCACGAAGATGGGTGTGCTATGATTCACGCGGTTGGAAACTGCGTGGAGAGCCGTCATGTCTCGCTGGATTGTCTGTGTGTGCTTGGCCGGAATCGTATCGTGGTACGGTGAGTCTTCGGCATTGGCTCAGGATCGGAACACGACGAGCGTGGGTGGCACGGCCGGAGTGTCAACGAGTCCGACGGCGGGTGTACCCGGCGGCACGAATCTGAACCAGGGAACCGGTGCTCAGCCGAACCTGCAGGAGTTTGGGCAGGGGTTTGTAGGGGCCAGTCAGAACGAGGGCCGATTTGTCGGCAGCCAATTCAGTGGCCAGCAGCAGGTTGGTGGTGGTCGAAACGTATTTAGTGGCGGCGGACGTGGTAGTGGGGGTCGGTTCACGATGCCGAACCAGTCGTCGCGAAACTCCGCGACGAAGCGAGTGCGTCCTCGTCATCGCATTGCGTTCGCGTTCGAGTCGCGATCGCAGGGCAAGATCCAGACCTCGCTGGATGCTCGTTTTTCGAAGTTGTTGACCAGGCGTCCGGAATTCCAGAACGTGAGGATCGCCGTGGGCAAGCCGGGCGAGTTGACTTTGTCGGGCAGCGTTCCCAGTTCGACGGCGAAACGGATTGCGACGGCGATGGTTCGCATGGAACAGGGAGTCCGAAAAGTGACCAACCAATTGAACGTGCTGGACTCGAAGGCCCAGCCCAAGACGGACAGCAGCCCGTCTTCGAGCCAGTCGCCGGCCAAGTAGACGGAGTCGCCCGAGCGATTCGGACTCCGGTCGATCCCGTAGCCTCGTTTTTTTTCGGAATCGGCCGCAGTCGGCTGTTCCGCGTGGTCGATACTTAAGGTGCGGCGTCCCGAGGCAACTTGAGTGGCGTCGCTTGCGTCCAGGGACTGGATCGCCACGAACGAGAGTGACCGGAGCCGATGAACGGATCTCTTCGAGCCGCCGGTGGAGCGCTGACTTCAGCCGCAATTGGGGTCACGATCCTGATCGCCATTGCCCTGCTCGATCCTCAGGCCACGGCGATGCACACAGACGAAGCCCGCGCTGATGCTGTCTCGAGCCAGCGAACCGCATCGGCCTCGAGCACCAGGGCCCACTGGATCAAGCTCGCCCAGGATCTGCGTCAACAGCTTGCTCGGGAGTCGCTTCGTCAGAGTGCCTCGATCGGTTCGAACCACGCCAGCCTGCAGGGCACTCAGGACCAGTTGCGAACCGATCTGGAACGTGAATTGGAGCGAGGCCTGCAGCAGGGTTTGGGTGACAAGCGATTGCAGGCGACGGTCGAGGCGGTATTGGCCAAGCGAGGTGAGGGGCAGCAGTTCGAATCGATCGAGAAGCGATTGCGGGACTTGGCGGTTGCGATCGAGCGTGAGGTCCAGGCATCAGCGAAGTTGCGTGAGGCGGTTGGTGGGCTGGAGCCGGTGTTGGCAGTTGTGCCTGACGCGGATCGCCCGGGCCGGTTCACGATTTCGGCTCACCGGGTCCCTCTTGTCGATGTCCTGAAGCAGCTGGACGCTCAGAGCGACTGGGAATTCACCACCACGGCCGCGGCCGGTTCGCTGGTTTCGATCGACGTGCTGGAGGATGTGACGATCGAGCAGGCATTGGAGGTATTGTTGCCTGCGGCCGGTTGTGCAGCCCAACTTGTGGGCCGGCGGATCACGGTGATGTCGTTGGCCGAGGCCCGCCGTCTGCGGGCTCGAATCGGCACGGCTCCGGCTGCTGGTCGCCAGACAGGTCGATCCTGAGTCCGACTGGGTCGTGTGCCTGGTGATTAGAGGCGGCCGGTCGGTTGCGGCACTCTGCCGGCTTCTAGAGAATGCGTCCTTTGAAGCTTCTCTACGGTCTAGGGTGGGCTGCCATGAAAACGGTCTGGAGTTGGTCTCTGTCGGGGGCACTGTTGCTGTGCCTTGTCTTACTGTCGTCTACCGCAGCCTCGGATCCACGAGCGATTGCTGATGGGAAATCGGCTGCCGATGGAGATTCGGCCGATGGTGTGGATCACGACTATGGTAAGCAGTTGCCGAGGTCTCGGGCGACGAGTCCTCTGGAGGCTGTTGCCGAGCTGGTATCGCGACCGGGTTTCCGAGTCGAGTTGGTTGTGGCCGAGCCGTTGGTCGAGGATCCGGTGTCGATCGCATTTGATGCCAACGGTCGGATGTATGTGTGCGAGATGCCCGAATACAACCAGTACGCCATCGAATCGTTTCGAGGCAAGGGACGTGTGAGGTTGTTGGAGGATCGGGACGGGAACGGAGTATTTGACTACAGCCGGATTTTCGCCGACGGGATCGATTCGCCAACTTCGGTTGCCTGTTGGAAGGGTGGGGTGTTTGTCGGCAGTGTTCCGGACATCCTGTATTTGAAGGACACCGACGGCGACGGTGTGTCGGACGTGCGTCGCAAGGTCTTCACCGGGTTCGCTCGTGACAAGGCAGGCGAAGCGATGCTCAACTCGTTCCGCTGGGGTCTGGACAACCGGTATCACGTGTCGACCAACCTGGCCGGTGGAACGGTGCGTCGTGCGGACGCAGCGGCCGGGACTGGGGTTTCGGTTCGAGGCCGCGGTTTTCTGTTTGATCCTCGTCACGAGACGTTCGAGTTATCCAGCGGTGGTGGTCAGCACGGGATGAGTCTGGATGACTGGGGCCGCAAGTTCGTTTGCCAGAACAGCATCCCGGCTCAGATGATCGCCTACGACGACCGCTACCTGGCTCGAAACAAGTTCCTGGCCGGTCCGGCTCCGGCGGTCAACATCGTTCCCACTGGCAAGCAGACTCGGTTGTTCCGTCGCAGCCCGATCGAGCCCTGGCGAAAGTTGCGGACGCGGCTTCGGAGCAAGGGCCTGATTGCCGGTTCGGCCGAGGGAGGCCAGCCGGGCGGGTTCTTCACCGGTGTGACCGGCGTGACGATCTATCGGGGTGATGCGTGGCCGCAGGCGTATCGTGGCAATTTGTTGATCGGTGAAGTGTCCAACAACCTGGTTTTCCGGGCCCGTTTGGAGCATGACGGTGTCTTGCAGGTGGCCCGGCGTGCCGACGAGGGAGCCGAGTTTGTTGCGTCGAAGTCGGTCTGGTTTCGTCCGGTGCAATTGGCCAATGCTCCCGACGGAACGCTGTACGTGATCGACATGTCGCGTGAGTTGATCGAAGGGGCTGCCTTTCTGGCCGACGTGATCCTGAAGCACATGGACGTGGCGAGTGGGATGACGATGGGACGGATCTACCGAGTGGTCCCCTCGGGCAAGACGCTCAGGTTACCTCCACGCCTTGGCCAGCTGACCACACTCGAGTTGGTCGGGCTGCTGGATCATGCCAACGGCTGGCACCGCGACACCGCATCGCGACTGATTTATGAGCGTCAGGACTCCGCGGCGGTGTTGCCATTAAGGCGATTGGCTCGGGAAGGGCAGCTATCGGTGGGGCGGGTCCATGCCTTATGGGCTTTGGCCGGGGCCAGGGCTTTGACGGCGGGTCTGGTGCTGACTGCGTTGAGTGACAAGAACCCGGAAGTGCGAATCCAGGCCTTGCGGTTGTCTGAGCGGCTGGTGGACCGATCGGAAGCGTTGCGATTGAAATTGACTGCAATGGTTGGCGACCCCAGTCTTCAGGTTCGTTATCAGCTGGCGTTTTCGCTGGGCGAAATCGACTCGGTATCGGCTCGAACGGCTCTGTCGCAGTTGGTGAAACGGGACGGAGCGGATCAGTGGGTGCGGTTGGCAGTGTTGAGTTCTTTGTCGCGGGGTGCGGGTGAGGTGTTCGGGCAATTGCTGGCTGATGGGGAGTACCGGGGGACGGATGCGGGACGTCAGGTGTTGGTGGAACTGGCCGGCCAGATTGGCGCGGCGGACCGATCGGGTGACGTGGCTGCTGTGATAGCTGGAGTGGCGGACTTGCCGGCGGCCGACAAGTCTTTGGGCCAGGCTGTTGTGGCCGGGCTGTTGTCGAAGCGAACCGGAGCGGCGAAGCAGCAATTGGCCGGTGCCGGAGGCGGCCAGGCCCGCCGACTGCTGGCGAGTTTGCTCGAAGATGCCCGGAAACTGGCCCCCGATCGCAAACAGCCGGCGGCGAAGCGGGCTCAGGCGGTAAGGACGTTGGGTTTGGGCGGGTTCGATACCGACCGGAAGCTGTTCGAGAGTCTGTTGACGATCAGCGAGTCGCAACCAGTTCAGGAGGCGGTGTTGGAGACATTGGGTCGGTTTGCTGATCCGGCGGTGGCCGAGTTGCTGTTGGTTCGCTGGAAGAGTCTAAGCCCGAGTCTGAGGCGCAAAGCTGCCGAGACGCTGTTTTCTCGGACCGAGTCGACTCGCAGGCTGTTGGCCGCGGTGAAGAGCGACCGGGTGTCTCGGGCCGATCTGGATCCAGCCCGCGTGAGATTGATCAAGACGTCGGCCGACCCGGCAATCCGTCGTCAGGTGCTCGAGTTGTTTCCTGACGGTGGCCAGGCGGCTCGCAAGGATGTCGTGGCGAGGTATCAGGCGGCGTTGAAGCTGAAGGGCGACGTGGTGGGCGGGCGGAAGATGTTTCGCAAGATTTGTGCCGCGTGTCACAGGCTGGAAGGGAAGGGGACGGGCGTTGGAGCCGAATTGGCCGGGATCGCCGACCGCGGCCTCGACGCCGTGATGCTCAATGTGCTCGATCCCAACCGTGAGGTGAAGCCGCGATTTCTGAGTTATGTGGCGGCGACGATCGACGGTCGGATCGTAACCGGGATGATCACGGCCGAAACGGCCAACAGCATCACGTTGCAACGCAGCGACGCGACGACGGTGACGTTGCTCCGAGCCGATATCGTAGAACTCAGCAGTACCGGCCTGTCGTTCATGCCCGAGGGTCTCGAGAAGCAGGTGACGATCCAGATGATGGCCGACCTTCTGGCCTATCTGGCCGCCGTCCGCTGATCCGCTCAGGCCTCCTGCTGGCGACCCACGAGATCCCCCGCTACATTCGATTCTCCAAGCCCGCTCCTCTCTCCAAACCACCGAGACCCCTCCCACGATGACCACTGCCACGATCGCATTGTTGCCCGGAGACGGGATTGGTCCTGAAGTCGTGTCGGTGGGTCAGAGTGTACTCGAATCGATCGCCGCGAGATTCGGCCACGAGTTGACGTTTTCGACCGGTTCAATCGGTGGCTGTGCGATCGATGCCACGGGTGAAGCGTTGCCGGAGTCGACCTTGGAGTTGTGTCGCACGAGTGATGCGATACTTCTGGGTGCGGTTGGCGGTCCGAAGTGGGACGATCCATCGGCCGAGACGCGTCCCGAGCAGGGCCTGCTGAAGTTGCGCAAGGAACTCGACCTGTTCGCCAACCTTCGTCCGATTACCGCCCATGCTCAACTCGTCGACGCTTCGCCATTGAAACGCGAGATCATCGAGGGAGTGGACATCCTGTTCGTCCGCGAGTTGACCGGTGGAATTTACTTTGGGGCTTCGGGTCGTCGCGAGAGTGCTGGTGGCGAGGCGGCTTACAGCGAGATGGTGTACGAGACGTCTGAGATCGAGCGAGTGGTGCGAGTGGCGTGCGAGGCGGCTCGTGGGCGAGGCGGTCGGTTGACGAGTGTCGACAAGGCGAACGTGCTGGAGGTGTCGAGGCTGTGGCGGCAGGTCACCGAGCGGGTTGTTGTCGAAGAATTCCCGGACCTGGAATACGACGTGGTGTTGGTCGATGCGATGGCGATGCATTTGATCAACCGTCCGAGAGATTTCGATGTGGTTGTGACCGGCAACATGTTTGGCGACATCCTGACGGATCTGGGTTCGATGTTGCCCGGATCACTGGGCTTGTTGCCGTCGGCTTCGATCGGTGCATCCGGTCCAGGCCTGTACGAGCCGATTCACGGCAGTGCTCCGGATATAGCCGGGCAGGGGATTGCCAACCCGTTGGCGACGGTATTGGCGTGTGCGATGCTGTTGCGGCATTCGTTGGAGATGGAGTCGGAGGCGTGTGCGATCGAGGCCGCGGTCGAGGGAGTGCTGGACGCGGGTCACCGCACGGTGGATATCGCGGCGGGTGGTCCGAGTCTTGGGACGGTCGAGATGGGCGAGTTAGTACTCGAAGCGGTTGCTGGCTAGTTGGCCTGCGGTCCGTGTCGCCGATGCCGGGTACGGCGATATCGCCCACTTGTCGCTGGTTTGTCTATCGTGGCCGGGGCCGTCCGGACCGTCACCGAGGTTGTCGGTGTTTGTCTCGGAATTCGGGAAATGGCGCCGGAGCGTTTTCGGGAAAGCGCTTGAGTATCATCTCAAGTCGTTGTCGACGGCCGGGAGCGATTTTGTCGAGCGGACTGACCTTGGTCTTTTGGAGTGGGTCTTTGGTGAGATCATGAAAGTTTCCCTTGCTGTCAACAATGTGCTGCCAGTCGCGAATCATTCGGAAGTCACCGATCTGCGAGAAGATCCAGTTCCGCTTCTGGAAGGGGTCTTCGCTGCCTCGCAGGCTGGGCACAAATGATCGTCCATCCAATGTCACGTCTTGAGGTGGAGCGGTCTTCGCCAGTTCGAGGAATGTCGGGTAGAGGTCGGTAAAGTCGATCAGGTCTCGCGACACTCGACCTCCCGATGTCAAAAAGGGGGCACGAACAATAAACGGAACATGGACTCCCCGGTCAGCTTCCCGGCCTTTTCCCTTTTCGAATGGTTTCCCATTCAGATTCCCTGCGGCCGCCGAACCATTGTCACCGGTGAAAACAACAAGCGTGTTGTTCCCGAGTCCCGCCTTGTCGATGGCTTCAATCAGTTTTCCGACGAGCTGATCCATGTAAGAGACGTTGCCGGCGAAGAGAGATTCTTTGTCTCTCGGGGCATGATCCTTGTTCTGTGGCGTTGTCGTATGTGGACCGTGAGTGAGCAGCATCGGATAGTAGACGAGAAAGGGCTTCTCCCTCTTACGTCGGATGAAATCAATCAGGAAGGAGTTGATCTTGTCAGGGCCATATGACGCGGTCGCGCGGCGACCGTTGGTCATGATGTGACCGCCCCAATAGCGTTGCCTTGTTTCCGCATGTCCGGTTTCAACGCCAGTCCATACACAGTGTTCATCGAATCCGTGGTGTTTCAGAGCGTCTGGCTGTTTTTGCAGGTGATTGATCTGCCACTTGCCGCCGATTGCCGTCACGTAGCCGGAATCGCGTAGAGCGCGTGCGAAGGTTGTGAACTTCGTCCAGCTCAAGCCGTCACCGCCCCAGCGAGGAACGTCGTAGTGCTGAGTCCATCCGTGCCGAAATGGATACTGCCCGGTCAGAAGTGTCACGCGTGTCGGCGTACAGATCGGTGTGCACCAGGCTGTTTCGTATCGAACTCCTTGTTTCGCCAGCCGATCAATATTGGGAGTTTGGTGCTTGGCGCCATAACAGCTCACCCAATCGCGGCCCATGTCATCGACCATGATCAGAATGATGTTCGGTCGGCGGATTTCTGTATCCGTTGCTTGAGTGCCTTGAACGGCAGCAGGAGCGAGGAGAATTCCGAGAATGCAGATCAAAAGTCTTTTCATGAAGCGACGATCCTGCTGCTGTTGGGAATCAACGATTACCGCTTTTCACCGATGCAGATCACCTCACGCATGGTGTGTGCGTACAGGCTGCCGTTAGCGAACGACAACGAGGCGAGGCTCCAGGTCTTTCCGCCTGGACCAAGATCATTGACCGCCACCAGCGAGTCCGGCGAGAGTTCTTTTTGAGCTGTATCAATTACGTAGACCGTTCCCGTGACAACAGGACAGATCAGATACCGACCCACCAGAATCGGGCTGGCGGCCGAGATGTGCCCCCATCCCGTGCCGGCGTGTCCCTTGTCGCCGATGGCAAAGCCGCGGGCATTGACCGGGCGGTTGTCCCCGCGTCGTTTGCCCCACAGCCAGAGATCGTGTTTTCGATCGTCGTTGCTGGGGATCAACTGGGCGGGAAGTTCCAGGTATTCCACTTTTCCGGTTTCAATCTGAACCCGCCCGAGGTAATGGAGATTGTGTGACAGAAACCAGTGCCAGTCACCAACCACGATGTTGGCCTGATTCGTATTAGGGTGTGCTTTGCCGGCCTTGACCTCGACACGTGTTTCTTTTGTCCAGGTTGCCGCCGCGGAGTCGTATTTCCAAAGTTGAGCATGCTGATACAGAGGCTGACGGCGAAGCACTTTGCCATTCGTGATGTCCATGACAACGTGGTGCCCCTTGTGAAAGCCGAAGACGTATCGCTCGTTAAAGTGGCAACTGAACGGTGGGTCGTAACCATCGAGCCTCGTGCTCCAGAGTGTCTGCCCCTCTTTGCCAGGAACGAGGCTCGTCAGGCTGTGACCGTATGGCTACTCCAGGGGGCCATGTCCGCCACCTCGGGCATGAGCGACGGCGTACGTTCCCCCTGCCAGACGACCAACGACGGGCGTCGTGTGAACGGACGTGCCGACACTTTCTCGCCACAGCACCTTGCCGGTGTATTTGTCGAGACCATGGATGTAGGTCCAGACGTCCTTCTCGACCACATTGTCCGGCACCTTGATCGACCTGTTTCTGACTCCCGGAGCCTTCCATTTTTGCATCTGAGCACCGGCCTGTTTGTTGGCGACTTCGACATAGAGGATGCTGTCGCCAACCAGAACCGGTTCGCACTGCCGATTGTTGTGTTTGAACCGTGGAGTCCACTTCCGCAGCCAAATTTCTTTTCCGGTGAAGTCGTAACAGCCAATCGAACCACAACGATTAAAGAACCACACATGTTCACCGTCGGCGACCGGAGCGAAAACAGTCCCGTCCGTAAATCCGCCAGCCAGTGAAATGAAGGCGCTACCGGGCAAAGTGACCTTCCAGAGAACGTCGCCGGACGTTGCGTCGAGGCAGAATCCAAGAATGTCCGTCACAGCCTCTTTTTGCGCCAGCGAGTCGATCGGAACATGTGTCGTTGTGAAAAGGCAATTGCCCCAGACAGTCACACTACTCATGCCGGCTTCGGGCATCGGAGTCCGCCACAGAATGTTCTCGTTGCGATAAGCGCTCCAGCGAAACGGTGGCGTTCCGGAAACCTGCCAGTTGGAATTCGGCCCAGCGGCCTGATGCCAGTTACGTTCTACTCCCGAAGGGGTATTCGCAACCGGATCGGACGCGACGAGAACAGCGCCGGGAAAACTCACAATGCCAAGTATCAACTGGCAAGTGCAAAGAGATTTGAGAGTCGAGTTCATTTGGTGTGGAATGCCTGACTGGCGACGATGTGTTGAATGAGATCCCGGAAGCCATATTTACGTTTCGGCATGGCAGCGACGACCTGGTCGATGTCGTCGCGATCAGCGAAGCTCAGGCGTCGGCCGAGCGCGTAGACAAAGAGTTTTTCGGTCAGGCACTTTGTGAACTGTTCCGGCCGATCGAGGAGGAATGTCTTGATGCCGCGTGGTCCGAGGAGTTTGGTTCCGTCGGGCAGTTCGCCCGACGAATCGATTGGCAAAATCTTGCTGTACCGATCTCGCCAGGCACCGACGTAATCGTAGTTTTCCATAGACAGTCCGATGGGATCGATCTTGCGGTGACATTCATAGCATGTTGGATTGTTGCGGTGCTTCAGCATCAGCTGGCGGATAGTCGCTACGCCGCGCGTGTCAGGTTCGATCGGGTCGATATCCGGCGGCGGTGGGTTGGGTGGTGTGCCGAACAGGTTCTTGAGCACCCAGAACCCTCGGACGACGGGCTGCGTTTCGATTCCGTTCGACGTCGCTGTAAGGATGCTGCCGTGACCAAGTAAACCACCTCGATGAGAGTCTGGCTTGAGGTAGACTTTTTGGAATTCCTCATGGTCAACATCGGGGATGCCGTAATGGCGTGCCAGCGCGGCATTGAGGAACGTGTAATTCGAATCGACAAACTCGAGGATGCTGCGGTTCCCGTCCAGAACATGGGTAAAGAACAGCCGTGTCTCGTCGCGCATCGCGTCTTCAAGGCTGTCATCGTAGTAGGCTCGGTTCCTTTCCGGATCCGGCGGCATTTCGCCCAGTTTTCGTAAATCGAGCCACTGGCCTACGAAGTTCTCGGCGAGCGAGGCAGATTTCGGATCCGAGAGCATTCGCTCGACGTGTTTTCGCAAGACCTGCGGGTCGCCCAGTTCGTTACGCTTGGCTGCGGCGCGAAGTTCATCGTCGGGCATCGAACTCCAGAGGAAGTAGGAGAGTCGCGTCGCCAGTTCGTAGTCGTTCACCTTTCGGTTGTCAGAATCGGAAGGTGTGGTCTCAGCGAGATACAGAAAATTCGGCGAAGTCAGGATCGCTCGGACTCCGTACTCTGCAGCCGCCCAGAAGTCGCCTTTCTCGGCGAGATACTTCCGGGTCAAAATGAGGTAGGGTGTTAATTCTTCGTTGCGGACAGGACGCCGGAAAGCCGCGGAAGCGACGCGTGTTAATGACTCATCCAGGTAACTGGCGTCAGGATTCATCGGCGGGTCGGGAAAGAACCGGGCAAAACCTGCAGGTGGCCATTGATCGTAGAATGGGCCTTCAATCCCCAGGGTATGAACATGGAGTTCAGGCCCCGAACCCACGTACATCTCGGGCGGATTGCGGACGAGAAAAAGAGCGTCCTTGTTGTACTTGGGTAAAACCTTCCGCAGAATGCGCTTGAACGAGCCATTCGGGCCGTTGGCCCAGTGCACATGAAAGGTAAACCCTTTCTCCAGCCAGACGCGATGTTCGATTGCGACCACCCTGTCGTCGGGGATTTCGTATTCGCCGATGATCCGATGAGCAGTTGCCCCGAGCTCGCGGGAATCGATGGAAATGGATAACCGCATCGGCACATTCGAGTTGTATCGCAGGTCTTGATCCTTGTAGCGAGACTTTCTACGAACCGCTTTCGCAGAGAATCGAATGACATATTCGCCGTCGGCGGGGACTCCCTTCTTCTTGTCGAGCAAGCGTAGTCCCAACGGTTGACGAAACTTGATAAACAAACGCCCGGCTTCTTTGCGCCATTTCTTATCGACAGTCACACCGTTAAGAACTTCCCGCGGCGAATCGGCTCCAGCTTCACCTCCTGTTTGGTAATGGACCATCTGCGGCCGAGGCCCTGGCTGAATGGCCTTGTCCGCCACCTTACGTGCTGCTTCAAGATAGTTGCGGAGCAGGGAATCCGATGTCACGAGGCCTTCGCCAACGTTGTCGAATCCTTCCGTCGAGTCGTCTGCAGGGAAGGTGGTCGTGGGATCAAAGTCGACCATCTTCAGTTGAAACAGATCGCGAATCGTATTGCGATACTCGACGCGATTCAGACGCCGCATCACGACTTTGCCGCCGTTCTCTCGAGCGGCTTCGCGTGCCTTTACAAGGACGATCGTCAGACGAGCAATGACACGTTTCAGCTCGGCCTCGGTCGGTTGTTTTTCATCTTCCGGCGGCATTGCCACCAGGTTGAGTTGGTCGAGGATCTCCTGAAGCAACTCGGCCTGTTTGCTGATGGCAAGGTTTGTAGTCAACTGATCGAAGCGACGATCGGCCTTCTGCGCCTTCGGTCCATGACAGCGAATACAATACGACTTGAGGAACGGCCGGAGGACGTCTTCGTTCTGATCGGCAGCTGCCGCGAAGCTGGCAGGCACGCTCAACATTATTAGCAGTAGAGGTATTCTCATGTCAGCAGGTGATTCAGGTTTGAGGTGCTTGTGGAGAACTTGTCGCGTTCGACGCCGAGTTGTTGAAGGATGGTGACGTACAGATCTGACAGAGCACGGCCGTCGCGACCAGCGCGTTCGAAGCGATGGTGGTTTCCATTCCTGAAGCCTCCACCGGCAACCATGATCGGAAGGTTTCGACTGGAATGCGCGCTGGCGTTGCCCATTCCGCTGCCGAACATCACAACAGTCGATTCCAGCAGCGATTGACCATCGGAGTCCGGCGTCTCTTTCATCTTCTTCAGGAACTTCGAAAACTGTGCCGCGTAAAACGATTCGATGATCATCAGCTCCTTGAGCAACTCGGGGCGCTTTCCATGATGCGTCAGTGAGTGATATCCCAGTGTGATTCCGTCAAAGGGAAACATTCGATTTCCGCCAGGGTGTCCGTAGCAGATGATATTCGTCGAATTCGTCTGCAAAGCGAGCACCATCAGGTCGTACATCACCGACGTGTTGTAGGGATATGCGAGATCCACAATCGCGTCCTTTCCGTCACTGCCGCGGATAACATCATTACTGGCTTTCGGTTTGGTGATGTCGAGCCAGTCGGCCTGTCGTTTCAGCTTCAACTCAACGCCTCGTATTGAAGTCAGAAACTGATCCAGTTTGTGCTGGTCGGCCGTCGCAAGACGCGTGCTGAGGCGTTTGGCATCCTGTCGGACCACGTCGAGGATGCTCGCGTCTTCGTCAAGGACCTGCCGCGTCTGTTGTTTCACCCTCGTGTTATCGTCAACGAACAGCTTCGCGAAGACCCTCGCTGGATCGCCGTCAGTCGGCAAGGTGATTCCGGCCCGCGACCAGGAGATACCACGTGAACCAAGTCGCAACGACGGAAACCGAGTGGCCTGACCAATATTCTCAGCAAGAAGCTGATCGAGTGAATGCAATCGTTGCGGACGGTCCTTTGTGTCATTCAACTCGAAACCGTTCAGCAGCGTATTGGAACATCCGTGCCCGCCGCCAACTCCGGGATGATCCAGGTTCGTGAAGATGGTCAGATCCCGTCGATGCGGTTCCAGGGTCTCCAACAGCAGCGGCATCAGGTAATCGGCCCCTGTCCGTTCCGGGAAGAAGCCGCCCGGGTTCATTCCGTAGTTCGGCGACACGCAGACAAAGCGTTTCGCGTTTACGCTCGAGCTGCTTTCGTTTGCGGCATGCAACGAATCGAACGCCGGCAGCGCAATGGAAACACCAAGCCCACGAAGAAAAGTGCGACGGTCGAATTTGATAATGGCTCCTCTTTCTCTTTTGTTGGGCAGGTCAGGATTGGCTGGCCAGGTGTCGGATGCGGGACTCGATCGCGTGGTACAGGGCGATCAGGACCGCCACGCAGATACCGATTGCCACGATCCCAGGGGCGAGGATCATCAGTTGGGTGTAGAACTCGGCCGCTGCGTTGCCTCGTTCCAGTCGGCCAACGCTGACGAGGATCATGAACATCGACCAGGCGAACCCGCCTACGGTGTTCATGAAGTAGGTACAGATCAGGGCCAGCACGACGTAACCCCAGCGAATCGTCAGTGCGAAGAAGGCTGTGAGTTCGACGAACAGCAGGATTTCGAGGATCAGCAGCGTGATGATCATCGGCAGATAGAGCAGTCCGATCATGTTGGAGAAACCGGACCCGGCTTGATTGATTTCCTCGACGAATGCTTCGGCCATCGGCCCGAACAGCAGCAGGAATCCGATCAGAGTCATGGTTGCGGCGGGGATCAGAGCGAGGAGTCCGCTGAGCAGTTTCGACCAGAGCATGGTTCGGATCGACTGCGGCAGCAGAGCCAGCGTCGAGAGCGTCTGCCACTGCACCTCGGTTCTCAGGCCACGGCCGACGTTGGAGGCGAGTTCGAGTGTGCCCGCGAACAGTCCGACGCCCAGCATCCAGCCACCCAGGAAGCTCCAGTCCCATTTCCCCGGATTGTTGGGTCCGTTGTCGAAGAACCCGATCATGCCGGCGATCACTCCGGTCATCAGGCTGTAGAGGATGATCCGGTTGAGCAGTCCGACGGCACCGCCGGAGACAAAATGCAGATCTTTCCAGACCAATGACCAGTTGTTGGTCCAGCACTCTCCGATGTCTCGACCGACGGATTGCCGTTTGATTGCTGCGACGAGCATCGTGATCAGCGGCAGTCCGACGGCGAGCACGAGCGTGACGGCAACCACGGATTCGTAGACTGGCACGGAGGACGTGAGTTGTCCGATGAGTGCCGCTCGGGCGAACGGATAGGCGACAAAGACAATCACCGCCATTGGCAGGACGATCAGGATGGCCAGCCCCAGAGTTCTAAGCCGAATGCGGCTACGCACCTGCCGACTGACCTGTCCCGATTCGGCGGCCGTGTGAGGTTGTCGGGTACAGGGTTCGAAGATGAACCAGCTTGTCAGAAACAGTGCGGCGGCACCGCCGAGGTGGCAAAAGAACTGTAGCTGCAGCGGCGAGTCGTCGAATCCGAGCGACAGGATGGCTGAGAGTCGTTCGACGACCGACCAGATCGAGATCCAGACGATGGCCTCTCGAGCCTCAGTCAGCAGCGGGTGGGACGAGCCACTGCGTCCGAAGATGGCCATGACCATTTGTGTGATGAGCGGGATTATGATGGCGGCCGAAACGATCAGTGCGGCGCCACGTGTTCGGCGTGCGACGACACTGGCCAGGAGCCCCAGTCCGGCCATCAGGAAGATGAACCCGGTGAACGTGACGTAGACCGCCTGGATCTGCCGGTGATGGACTCCACCGAGTGTCACCGCCAACTGCACAAACGGGAACTGGATCGCCAGCAGCAGCAGGGCGTTGGCCAACCGAGGCCCCAGTTTGCCGAGCAGGATGCCTAGCGGATTGACGCCCGCCATCTTCAGCAGCCCCAACGTTTGTTCTTCCTTTTCCTCGGTAATCGCAGAGGTGAAGAAACTCATTCCGCCCAGCGTGATGAAGGCGAAGTTGGTGTAGGTGATGTAGGAGAAGAAGCTGAGTCCGGGTGAGGTGCCGATCGAGATGACGTATTCGATCCACGAGATGACGAGTATGAACAGGAAGATGGCCACGAGCAGGAACCGGAGCGCGTGCATTTGCCAGCGGCGGCAATCGAACCGCAGTCCTCGGATCATCAGGGCCATGGTGCCACGTAGCATCAGCGGACACCCTGTTCGGTCAGGTCCATGAAGGCATCGTTGAGATGCCGCAGGTCCTTCTGGAAACCTTCGATGGGGATGTCGAGCTCCAGCACGGCTGCCAGCAGTCGATTGGCCGATTCGGTTCCGGGAGCGCATTCGATGCGGTAGTCGTCGGAGTCTTCGATCCGCGTGACGGCTGCCACTTCATCCAATCCGAGCAAGGCATTTTCGATTTTCGGCTGATCACCAGGCACTTTGATCCGGAAGGCAGTTGTGTCGGAATCCTGTTCGAGCAGGTCTCGCATTGCTCCGCTGTAGCGAATCTGGCCGCGGTCGATAATCGTGACGCTGTCGCAGAGTTCGGCAAGTTCGCTGAGGATGTGTGAGCTGATGAAGATGGTCTTTCCCATTTGACGCAGTGCACGAAGGATTTCCATCAACTCGATTCTCGCCCGCGGATCGAGTCCGCTGGCGGGTTCGTCGAGCAGCAGCAGGTCGGGGTCGTTGACGAGCACTCGTGCCAGGCTGACTCGTTGCTGCATGCCTCGCGAGAGTCCACTGATCAGGCTGTCTCGGCGTCCGTCCATGTCTGTCAGTGCCAGCACGTCGCCGATGACTCGTCGCCGGTCGGCCAGGCCCAAGCCGTAGGCGGCGGCGAAGAAGTCGAGGTATTCGGTGACGGTCATTTGTCGGTACATGCTGAAGTGGTCGGGCATGAATCCGATCAGTCGCCGGACCGCCTTGGTGTCGCGGCTGACGTCCTGGCCATGGACTCGGACGGCACCGGTCTGAGGTTGCAGCAGCGTGCAGATAAGTTTGAGCACGGTCGTTTTGCCTGCTCCGTTGGGTCCGACGAACCCGTGCAGCGAGCGTGGTGTGACCTGGAAGGTGACGCGGTCGACGGCCAGGTGATTGCGGAATCGGTGGCTGAGATTGCGGATGTCGATCGCGACATCTTCGGAGGGCAGCAGGTCGTTCGGAGCGACGGCTGCCACGGGCGGCGGATCTGCGGTCGTTTCGGCTGGCAGGTACCCTGTTTCGGCGACCTCGCTCGCTTCGTCGGCGGGCAGGTCAGCGGGCAGGTCGGGTGTTGTGTCAGTCATGGGAGATTCCCTTTGTGAGTCACCGCATCGGCCATTGCGTGTGTTGGTGACGGCGAATCGGAGATTTCGGCTCGGACCGGCGTGACGGTGTCCAGGACGAACATCGCCCGTCCGGCGCGTCCGATTCGCTGCGGTTGTTTGACCTGGAACGACTCGGGCAGATCGGTGACCAGGAACAGTCGCAGCCGGTCGATACGAAGTGGCGAGGCCGTGGGGTCTGGTTCAATCCACCTGAGGGTCCGGGCAAGCAGTGGCTGGATCAGTTCCTTGTAGAGCTTGTCGGGACCGTCTTTTCGGCGTGCCGAGAAAGGGAAGGAGTTGCCATTGAAGTCGCTGAAGTCTTTGGAGAAGGCGATCGACTGGACGTCAGTGGCTGGTGCCGAGCCTTGCACCAGGTTGATGGTGGTGTCGTTGGCATCGGAGTCTGGTCCGATTGACAGTTGGCGTATGCTGCTTCCGTATTGAACCCAGGCCTCGTGCAGTTGAGGCGCGTTGGTCGAGGCTGTCAGCGCGATGGTGATCTTGGCCGAACGGGGTGATGTCACCTGCCAGTCAATGACAGTGGGAGTCCACTGGGGTCCGGCCAGGGCCACCCGGTGCAGGAACGGCCGCAGCGTATAGGGTGGGATGGCGACATTCAGGCTGCCGTGAATACCGTTGTGGATGGAACCGGGGACCCGGCTCATGCCACCGGGCACTGCGTACAGTTGGCTACCGACGGCAGGAGCCATCGATGTCGGTCCGGTCGAGCGATCCGAGTCGGGTTCGCTGTGAGAAATCGTGTATTTGTCGCCATCGAGCACGAACAGGGCCGACCACTGTTGCACGTCCCAGCGGTTGCCACCGAGGTGTCGTGCGGCGGCCAGGCTGTTGACCACCGTTGCCTCGTCATAGGCTCGGGCGCCGATCCACGAAAACCCGATGCTGAACAGGGCGATCGTGCCCAGGATCGATCCAAGCACGATACGATAGTCGATCCGTTTCAGGCCCAGGATCAGTCCACCGGGAAACAGCAGCAGCCAGTAGAGTCCGGCCAGAACGAAGATGACGAGCCAATTGTGATCGGGCGTGGTCATCTGTTTGAAGCGAGAGAAGAAGGCCATGTCGGACGACCGGGACAGGCCGCCGAAGTTGATCGAGAAGTCACCATCGGCAGCCTCTTCGGTCTCGGCCCGACTCGTGTCGTTCGGCCGGTTGCGTCTGGTGACCGAATTGACAAAGTCGGGGTCGATGTCGACGCGTCCTCGAGCATGAAACTCAACCGTGCCATTCCCAAGGTCGGGTTCTGAAGGAAGTGGTGGTGTGTCGGGGTCGGGCGGGTTGAGCAGTCCGAGCGAGGAGGGAAATCGGGGGTGGCGACCGGTCGAGTCGTGGAGCACCTGAACGTGCCCGCCACGTCGGAGCCAATCGGTGAAGGCACGTCGTTGAGAATCCTGCCAGCGGGGGACGTGATCCAGGAACACTGTGCCCAGAGCATCGGTCGTGGTGACACTTGCGGGAAATAACTCGTCAAACAGCACGGTGATCCCGAACGAGCCTCCGGCGATGACGTCGCCACGCGGCAGCAGCATCACTCGGGCGGGCGGACCGCGGCGGGGCGAGACTTCGAGTCGCGAGTTGCCCTGCTGGTTGCCCGACCACTGCAGACGCCAATTCCAGGTTGATTGGACGGATCCTTCGACCACGTCGCCGTTTTCCAGGTAAACGCTGAAGCGAATCCAGTTCTGTTGTGAGGGAGCGAGTGCCACGGGTAGCACCAGGGGGGCTCCGATACGACCTCCCAGGGCGTCGTGTTTGTTCAGCACGAACTGGCCGACGAACCCGTCGGCCGCGTCGTTTCGCACCAGCACGTAAAGCGGAGTAAACGTTTCGGGATGTGCCGTTCCGTCGAAGCCCCACTTGAGATCCACAATTTCGATCGCGTGGGCCGAGGCGTCGCCCAGGGCGCAGATGGCGGCCAGCAACATGGCGACCCTGAGTCGGCGCGGCTGGAGGGCCGGTGGCCGTTGCGTATGGCTGGCGTGGTCGGGCAGGTGGTTCATTCGGGGTGTTTGAGCCAGTGTTGATGGCGACGTGTCGGAAGAACAGGGTGAGCGAACCGTAGACGAGGAAGTTGATTGTCGTGGCGACCCTAGGTTTCACCCGGTGGAGAATTCGCTGAACTCGTTGAGTGGAACGATGGCGGCGGGGCTCGAGAGGAACAACCAGCCGTTCCATTGGTGCCGCCACACAAGGTATTCCGTTTCGAGCCACGATACCAGCAGGGTGGGGATGACACACCAGGCCACGGTGGCCATCACCGAGACCCGAATCGCTCGGGTGGGCGCATCGGGGCTGGGGTTGTTGTTTTTGTATTCGGGGCGAGTCGTCCGAGCAACCGGTCGGAGTGGACCAGGCACCAGTGTCGGAGGCCGTACCAGGCCAGGCCGTAGGCGGTGAAGTTGGCTGCGGTGTACCACAGGTGGTCAGCCGGACTTGTCAGGTTGACGGCTGCGGCATTCTGGTTGATCAACACGATGACCGACGGTGACGAGAGGCAGGCGGCGACAGCCAGCGGTGGGTTTTTCAGGAGCATGTACACCAGTTCGTCGGTCTGACTGGCTGCGACGAGTGTTGGCAGGAAAGCCCAACCGAAGAGCAGCAGCAGTGTCAGCAGCATGGCTCGGACCTGGGACTTCGATTTGATGCCGATCCACAGAGCGATCCAGCCACACAGCGGCAGATAGACGATGGCTGAGAGTAGTGAGCAGATGAAGTAGTCGTAGCGGACGAAGGCGGCTTGAAAGGCTGCGAGCGGGACAGTAAGGACGGCGTACAACCCCTCTTCGAGTCCGGGAGTGCCTTCGGCGAACCAGCATTCGAACAGGAAGATGGTGACCAGCGGAACGGTCATCACGTACATCACCCGCCGGACGCTGCGGTGTTTTTGCAGGATGATCTCTTTGCTAGTCATCGACGAGGCGAGCAGCAGGTCGAGTGTCTGGTGCGAGCGTTCGCTGGTGAACAGGCTGGTGGCGTGCACGGTGATCAGCATCACGGCCAGAGCCCAGACGATGTACAGGGCTTCGGCGGCGACACCCAATCGTGTCTGGAAGGCCATCCCGGCCACGACGGCGAGGATGAGAAACAATGGAGTTTCGATCGAGACGAGCACGCGGACCAGGTAACGAGCCGTTCCCAGTGTCTTCTTTTGCGTTTCTCGCCACGTGATCGGTCGATCCTCGGGCAACCTCACATCGTCGCGGAGCAGGATCACTCCACCGGTGGTGAACTCGTTGATCCAGAAGAAGAAGCGATCGAGTTGTCGAAAGAACCTGAGTACGAAGTTACGGTGAATGACCTGCGACCGACTGACCAGAAAGACTCGGGCCATCAGGATGTAGACCAGTGCCGGCAGCCCAAGCACGACGATCTGAATCCAGATCCGGGCGGGGTTTTCGGTGATCAGTTGAATCGGAGTCGCGAACCGCGAGAAGGCGAATCCCCGAGCGATCCCGACGGCGGTTCCAGCCACGGTCCCGAAGCCAATCCCGGCAGCGGTGTTGGCGGCGAAGTGTTCGAGCAGGAGCCGGGTGGCGATGACCAGGACAGGGTAGCCGAGCAGTGCCAGCGTGTAGGTGCCGACGAAGGCCGAGGCGGTTGAGGAGCACCAGGCCGAGCACATGACTGCCAGGGCGGCCAGGTGGAAGCAGACGAGCACGAGCATCACGATGCCGCTGATCAGTTCGAGAGTTGAGACGCCTCCGAGCGAGTAGGCAAAGGCGAGCAGCGGGAGCGAGAGCAGCAGAAACGAGAACATGGGGACCAGTCGACCGAGCAGTTTTTCGAGCAGAATGGTCAACGGGCCCAGTCGTGTGACCAGCAGCACGGTCAGCGAATTGTGTTCCTTCTCGGCTGTGATGGCACTGCAGGTCAGGGCGGGCAAGAACAGGAGGATGCCCAGGAACTGCAGCCGAATGACACTGTGGAACATGTCGGCCCCGGTGCCGAGCATGGCGAGTCCATTAGAACCGCTGGTCGAAAGGATTTCGGAGAACTGCCAGAAGGCCAGCAGGAACAGCATGGCGGCATAGAGCATGCGGACGAAATAGGTCCGTCGCCGTGCCGACTGCTCGATCAGTTCCTTGGTCAGGAGCGGCAGTCCGAGTTGAGGCCAGCGGCGATTCATGCCGTCTTGCCCTCGGTCAGTTTCATGAACGCCGTTTCTATGTCCATCGCTTCGGGTTGGAACATGTGGATCCGTAGTCCCAATCCAACCAGCGCTTCGTGCAGGTCCTCGACCGCCATGTGGTCTTCGAGCAGTTGGATCGCGATCCGATCGACTTGAGCTTCGACATTCGAAACGCCTTCGATGTTTTCGATCTTGGAGATCACATCCTGATCCGCGCCGGTCAACTGCACGTGGACGACTCGCATCAAACTGAGCTTTCGGTAGATATCTTCGAGTGTTCCTTGAGCGACCATGGTGCCGGTTTCGATGATACCGATCCGCGTGCACAGGTGAGCGAGTTCGTGGAGGATGTGGCTGGAGATGAGGATAGTTTTTCCCATTTCGGTGAGTGCCTTGAGTAGTTCACGGACCTCGATGCGGGCTCGCGGATCCAGCCCGCTGGCTGGTTCGTCGAGCAGCAGCAGGTCGGGGTCGTGCAGCAGCACTCGGGCCAGGGCCAGCCGTTGTTTCATGCCTCGAGAGAGCGAATCGACCTGGTCGGAGATCTTGTGAGTCAGGTCGGTCAGTTCGAGCACATCGTCGACGACGGTCTTGCGTTGTTGACGTGAGATGCGGTAGGCGGCGGCAAAGAAGTGAAGGTATTCGCGGACGTTGAGATCTTCGTAGACGCCGAAGAAGTCGGGCATGTACCCGATTTGTTCCCGGACCGCGTGAGGATTTTGGGCGACGTTGATCCCATTGACCTGGACCGTGCCGCTGAACCGTCCGATCAGGGTCGCCAGCACCTTGATCGTCGTACTTTTTCCTGCCCCGTTGGGACCGATGAATCCGTAGACCTCGCCACGAGGAATCTGGATCGAGATGCCTTGGACCGCGTGGATCGGTCCGTAGCTCACATGGAGGTTTTCGATCGAGACGACCGGAGTGATCGTGTCGAGTGACGGGTTGGACCCGCCTGGTACTGAGGCTGGGTTTGGGGCTGGCGTTTTGGCATCAACGGACATGAGTCACCGTCGTTGGGTCGTGCGGGAGATCGTGGTAGAGGTGTCGGTAGAGGATCAGGTTATTGTCTTCGGCGACGGCGATCACGAGCAGCCACTGGCCGGGGTCGGTCGGATCGAGCATCGCGAGGTCTTCGAAATTATCGCCTCCGTGTGGCGAGACTCGCGAGACGACTCGAAAGACGCCCAGGCTGGGTCGGACGCAGGAGTCTCTGAGAAAACCGCGGTTGGCTTGGAGTGCGAGTCCTTGTTCGTACCACATACCGGGCCGTCGCTGCTGCGACTGTTTGATCCCCAGATCTTTGAGGAACAGCGGCACTTTGGGCTGCCAGAGATCCTTGGCATCCAGGTCTCCGTGGAACAGCAGTGCCCGGCAGTGCGGTCCGAAGGAGCCTCGGACGGCTTCATGGAACCTGGCCCGTGCGTCGGCGTCGCTGGCCAGTTGTTCGGGTCGGACCCGGTCCCAATCGAATGCCGGGACCGGGTCCGGAGGTGCGATCCGGAAGACGCGGTTGACCTGAGGAGACCACTGCGGCAGGTCTTGGATCGCGGCGTATTCGGATGGGATTGTGCCGACGTATTCGGTCGGTTCGGCCAGAGTGGGATTCGCACGGAATCTTTGGCCGGGGTCGAATTGCCTGACGGACAAGTAGCCACGGTAGTTGATTGGAGTGAACAGGCCATGTTCGATGTTGGTGACCAGGGTTGTGTGAGAGCCGGACAGGTGCAGTTCGAATCGGTTCTCTCGGACCAGCTGCCCATCGTCTCCGATGTCGCGAAACAGCACACGACGGGCATCGCCACTGGTGCCCATGTACTCGTGCGACATCCAGATGATCAACATGGTGAAGGCGAGCGTTGTCAGTGGAAAGACGATCCAGGTCCACTTGCGGAGTTGGAGCCAACCCAGCACGACGTAATCGACGGGGCCGATCACGACGACGTAGGTGACCAGAAGCAGGCCGAGCAGCCACATGGGGACGACTTCGAAGTCGTCGGGAGTCAGTCGGCGAACCAGGCTGCTGACAGACGTGAGTCGCCACTTGATCTCCGACGTCAAGTTTCCCGCCTCGGTCGGAGGCGGCGCTTCCAATGTGATTGCGGTGGCGGCGGGTCGAGTTGCTGGCGTTTGCGGTCGCATCGGTCGCAGCGGTGTAGGAGTATCGATCCCGGGCAGCAGTCCGCGTGTAGTGGTGATGGGCGGTGACTGCGAGTGGGCCGTTCGAACCTCGTGCCGTCGACTCCAGAGGAAGGCGACGCTGGTGTTCCAGGCTGTCGAGGTCCGGAATCCGTCCTGCAGCGGCAGTTCCTGGTGAATGACGACTCGTCCGAGTCCTTTGTGGAGTCGCGACGGGTTTTGTGTCAGATGCGGTTGTCGGTCTCGGTCGAGTGTCAGTAGGCTTTCGCTGCGATGCGAGCGAGCGAGCCGGTTGACGAATTCCTCGTGGGCCTTGTCGAGTGGTCCGTTGACGAACACGCCGAGGCTGCCTCCGGCATCGACCCATTTCGAGATGGCCTGCAGCTGGTTTCGTCTCAGGTCTCGCAGTCCGTCGGGTAGCAGGACGAGCAGGTTGAATTCGCACAACCAGAGTGGATTGGCGGGGACGTCGGCGGGATAGATGCGTGCCGGGTAGGTGGCCACCATACGTTGGTTGGCGTCATTTCCATGTTGAGCGAAGGATTGTGCGAGCTGTGATTCGACGCCGAGGCTGTTGGTGAATTCGATTTCTTCGGGTGAGCTATTATTCTGCCAGGCTTCACAGAAGGCGACGACGAAGGATCTGCGGAGTGGCCCGGCGACGCGGAGCGATCGTTCTCCAAGCGGAAAAGTGCCTGCGTCGCTGATGAAGAAGGCTCGGATGTCCAGCGGGCTGAATGGGTCGCTGTCGGTGTTGAATGGTGGCAGCAGAGTGCGGAAGCGTGTGCCCGAGTTAGTGAGTACCAGTTGACGTCGGCTGATCAGTCGGCCTCGGATACGGCGGCCTTGGACGATGTGGACGTCGAGATACCCTTTGGGCAGCCGCGTGCCTCGCCATTTCAGCGTCCAGTCGATCGAGAGTGGTGAGCCGCTGCGGAGGTCCTGGTAGCGGCGGTTGAACTCGATACTCAGCCGCGGATCGACCGGTTCGTTTTCAGAATCGACAGTCGGTGTGACGCCGGCTGGTTTTTCGAAATCGTCAGCAGCTGCTGTGGCCAGCAGGCTGGTGCCGGGGCCGACGGCCAGAGCCTGGATGATCGCGATGGCGAGGTAGGCTGGCAGGAGGCGGTGCATGGGATGCATGGGATGCATGGGATGCATGATGAGATGGGCTAGCGGGCCACTCGAACCGTGTTGCTCTGAAAATACCACCATTCGACCAGCAGAACGACAAAGGCGATCCATGCGAGGATAGGCCACAGTGGTCGGTCGGTGTCGATCGTGGTGGTGGACGCCGTGACCCTGAGTTCCTCGTCCCGCGGGACGATCTCGTCAGCAGCGGCCAGAGACGACTCGCCGGAATCCAGCACGCTGGCTCCGACGGTAGCCACCAGGCGGTCCGAATCGTTGATCGTGTAGAGTCCTACACGAGGTGCCGGGATCCCCGAGAGCACTCCATCGGGTCCGGTTCGGAACGTCTGGTCCGCAACGCCCGGTCCGGTGACGGTGTAGGTCTGGTTGGCTTCGAGTGTTCTAGGGCGAAGGACTCGAGTCGGTTGCCCCTGGACCTCGGCGAGTCCGGCGGCGTGTTGAGTGATATCGATCGAGTTCTTGACGAGGATGGGGAATCCGACTCGGTAGGGCAAAGTCGAGCGATCGGTGTGAAACAGCAGGTGATAGGCTTGTCTGCCGGGCGCATGCCGTGCCAGCACGAGCGGCCCGGATCGCCCGGTGGCGAGGATTTCATACCCGGCTTCTCGAACGTGTTGATCGAGCACGTCGTCGCCTCGGACCGGTTCATCGGTGATCTGGATATTGTCGAGGTTGACGTGTTGCAGTAGCAGGCTGCTGCGGTTCCAGTCGACGACGGGCGAGATTCCGGTGCGAGTCGTGATCAGGCGTGACAGGTCTTCGGGAATCTGCCCGACGACGAGTCGGACGGACGCTTCGAGGTTCGGGTTGGCTTTTTCGGTTGTTTCGGTAATCGCCAGGTCGAACACGTCGGGTTGTGCTGCGGCGGGTGGGCCTGGGAAGACGACGATATCGGGGAAGACGGCCAGTGCATGGCGGTAGCTTTCGAGTTTCGTATCGCACCAGATCATCAGTGACCGCGAGATGGGTAGGTGGAGGTAGGCGACGTTGTCGGAGTCGAGGCCGTCGAAGCCGTCGGTGACGATGCGAGCGACGAGGTTGCTGACGCCCGAGGCTTCGAGCGAGTAGACCAGTCGCTTGGACTGGCCGGGTTCGAGAGCGATGGGTTGGCGTCCGATTTCCTGTCCGTCCTGTTCCAGTAGTACTTCACCGGACGTTTCGGAACCGGGCGATCCGTCGACTCGGACAAACACGTTCCACGGTGTCAGTCCATCGTCGGCGAGGACGGCCGTCTGGCGTCGTGCATTGAATGCGGTGATGCCCATGTTGCGGGCAGACGTATCGAGTTTTTCGTATTGCAATTCGAAGGCAAGTTCGACATCGACCGGAGCGATGACGTCGCCGTTGGCGCTGGTGTCGAGTCCGCTGAAGTTACCATCGGAGACGAGCACGACGTTGGCGATGGTTTCGCGTCGAGCCAGTGCCTGCGCCATTCTCAGCCCATCGGCCAGGTTGCTCGAAACATCGCGGACGGTGAGTTTGTCGAGTGCGTCTTTGAGAATCCGTTTGTTGTTGGTGAACTCGGTCATCTGCCGTGCGCTGTCCGAGACGGCGATCAGGCAGATGCGATCCGGCAGAGTCGCCTCGATGAGTGTCTCGACGCGTTTCCTGGCCCGTTCGAGTCGTGTTGGTCCGTCGGGCGAGTCGACGGCGGCCATGCTGGCCGAGCAGTCGATCAGGATCGGCAGGTTCGAAGCCGATCCCGGTCCGCCTCGCAGGTACGGCTGCATCGCCGCCATGATCAGGCTCAACAGGATCAGCAGCTGTAGCCACAGCAGCAGGTGTTTCTTGAATCGCTGAAACGGCGAGTTGACTCGCTGGTCGTTGATCACGCTGTGCCAGAGCACCAGTGACGGGATTTCCAGGCGTGGCCGTTTGAGTTTGAGGAAGTAGACGATGACCAGGGGGATCACCAGCAGGAAGAGCCAGGCCAACGATGGGGACAGGAAACCGGCGGGGTTCATTTCAACCACCCCTGTCGCTGGAGCAGATCGAAGAGGACCCAGTCGAGTGGTGCTTGTGAGCTGATCGAGAGAAACCGGCCATTGCGCATGCGGCACTGGCGTCGGACATGCTCTTCGAGTCGTTCGCGATGATCGCGATAGATGCCGTGGAGTTCTCCGATCGAAGACACATCGACCGTGCCGCCATGTTCGCTGTCGACCAGTCTCAGGTCACCGGTGAGGTCTTCGCTGAGTTCCGGATCGATCTCGGTCGGACCGAGTACTTGCAGAGCGAAGATTTCGAGTCCGGCGCTGTAGAGCAGGTTGAAGGGTCGTTTGAGGGATGCTGGTGTGAGGAAGTCGGAGAGGACGATGGCGAGTCCTTTGCCACGATGTCGGCGGAGCATGGCTTCGACGGCCGCATCGATCGGTGCATCGCCGCCACATTCGGCTCGTTCGAAGAAGTCGAACAGTCGTTTCATGCTGGCTCGGCCGCTGCAGGGTGGCATGACAACGGGAGGTTGGCCGTCTTGGCCGACGACGTAGGCACTGATCCGTTCGACACCCATCAACGCCGTCAGTCCCAACGCCGCGGCCAGCTGGCAGGCTCGCTCGAACTTGCCTTCGAACTTCATCGAACTCGATCCGTCGACGAGGATCGCGACGTGCATTACCTCCTCGTACTGATACAGCTTCATGAACGGCCGATTGAGCCGTGCAAAGATGTTCCAGTCGACAAAGCGAATGTCGTCGCCGTCGACATAGTTGCGGTAGTCGGCGAATTCGGTACTGCTGCCTCCCTTGCCCGACGCGTGTTCTCCCTGAGTCCGATTCGTCTTGCGGCGATTCGGCTGCAACCTGAGTCGTTCGAGCCGAGCGAGGATCTGGTTGTTGACGAGGGAGGTCAGCTGGTTGGTGGAGGCGTCGACGTTCATCGGGGTAGGCCGGAGCGAGGGAAAGGGGAAAGGGGAAAGGGGAGAGGAGCGAGCGGATCAGTTGGATTGTTCGAGCGAGTCGAGGCAATCGGCCACGAGTGCGGCGACGTCCACGTCTTCGGCTTGTCCGTCGTAGTTCAGCAGCACGCGGTGTTGCAGCACTTCGGTGGCGAACGTGTCGATGTCATCGAATCCGACATGAGCGCGTCCTTCGGCCAGCGCCCGGACGCGTCCGGCCTTGATCAGTGCCTGGGCCGCTCTGGGGCTGGCTCCCCAGCGGACGAAACGCTTGATGCCATCGGGCGCGTCTTCGTTGTTGGGATGAGTGGCCAGGACCAGTCTCACGGCGTAGTCTCTGACCGGATCGGCGACGACGACTTTGTCGAGTGTTTGGCGGATTTTCAGGATCGCGTCTCCGTCGAGGAGGACCGGGAGAGAGATGGGTCGCTTGAGAATCGTGCGGCTGACGACTTCATTGAGTTCTTCACGATCCAGGCCACCGACGACGACCTTGAACATGAACCGATCGAGCTGAGCTTCGGGCAGGGGGTAAGTGCCTTCCTGCTCGATCGGGTTCTGTGTGGCGAGGACGAAGAACGGCTGTTCGAGCACCGAGACTTCGCCTCCGACGGTCACCGTACCTTCCTGCATCGTTTCCAGCAGTGCCGACTGAGTCTTGGGCGAGGCCCGGTTGATTTCATCGGCGAGCAGCAGTTGAGTGAAGATGGGTCCGCGGCGGAATTCGAACTGGTACCGTCCCGATTCGTCGGTGTTCATGATGTTGGTGCCGATGATGTCGGCGGGCATCAAGTCGGGAGTGAACTGGATGCGTCGGAAGTCGAGGTCGAGCACTCGGGCGAGCGACTTGACCAGTTCGGTTTTGCCCAGTCCGGGGACACCTTCGAGCAACACGTTTCCGCCGCAGAACATGGCGGTGAGGACCGAATCGATGACCCGCTGCTGTCCGACGATCACCGATCCGATGGCCTCGCGGATTCGCTGGTAGTCTTCGCGAAACGCGTTGGCCTCGGCATCCTGCAAATCGGTGGTCGGCGTGGCGTGCGAAGCGGTCGGTTCGTTCACCGGCTGGTCGGTGTCGGGAGTCGTGCTGTCGTTGGTCATCTCGAACAGGTCCTGGTGTCAGTCGTGGTGTCAGAAACGGTTGGGGTTGAGTGGTGTTCGGGCTGTGCTGGTTCAAGTCGCATCCGGATCGTTGTCGTGTTCAGCGCGTTGTCGTTTGATCGCCAGCAGTCGTTCGGTGGTCGACATCTTGTCTTCATCTTCAGCAGGTGATTCCAGCTGTGGAGCCTTGCCGGATGTTGGTCCCGGCTGTGTGGGTGCGTAGGGTTCGTGCGATCGTGTCAGGTGTTCGGGTGGTTGTGTCGTGGTGGAGGATGTGTTGGTTGAAGTCGAGTCATCCGGTCGGGCATCGAGTCTCGAGCTGACCGCCTGTTTTCTTTGCAGCAGTGTGCCCATGGTTTGCGTCGAGGCGGCGCGAGCGGGTCGGAAGGCGGCGAAGATCACGCGGGGATCGATCTGAATGCGTCGGATGGCGACATCGAGTGGTATCAGGAAGGCGAGACCGATCAGGAACCAGTCGAAGACCTGTCGGGAGCTGGACTTGGGAGTTCGTCGGTTGTAGATCTGCTGCGACTTGGTCGACGGATCGAGCATGCGGCCTCCGGTCTTGTCGACAATTTCCTGGAGTACCAGCGGGTCGGAGTTGAATTTGAGATATTCGGGCGAGTAGGAAACGATGAGTCCCCCGTGCGCGGTCTCCTTTCGTCCATCGCCTTCGGCGTTGGCACGGACCTGGTACCGTCCTTTGCCCCACAGCGGGAAGTGCGCCTGGTAGCGGGTGGGGCCGACCTGCTTGAGCGTCAGTGTTTCGGTTCGGTCGTGAGGTCCGGCGACGGCGGCAACGAGGTTCAGCGGTGCCGGGTCGGGGTGAAAGTCTTCGACGACGACGGTCCCCTGGCTGCCTTCGGCGTAGCTCCAGAGTCTGAGGTGCCCCTTGCGGTGGACTCGAGAGATCCGTGTCACCAGCTGCTGCAGAAACGCCTGATACTGGCTCCACGAGACCCAGTCCCTACCCCAGTTGGTGGACAGGTCTGAGGTGAATGCGGCGGTGGTGCCGAGTCCTTTTTTGTAGATGGCCAGCAGCGGGTCGATTTCTCCTTCACCCAGTTCGTTCTCCTTGGGCGGCGTTTGCAGGATCGATTCCGCTCGTGGCTTGGCGGTAGTCAGGACATAGCCGTGCAGTTTGGGGAGCGAGTCGAGTCCCTTGAGAATGGGTGAGGGGAAGCCGACTTCGGGCTGCAGTGTTTCGTTCTGGATCATCGTCCTTTTCAAGGTGTTGGCTTCCTTGATGAAGATCGACGGCAGCAGGCTGGGGTCGTCGGGAAAGTAGTAGCGTCCTCCGGTGGACGTGGCGATCATCTGCATGATCTGCACTTCTCGACCGCCGTGGGGGAAGATCGAGATGGTCGAAATCGTGATCATGTTCGTCTTGAACTTGGCCAGCAGGTCAGGAGACGGCGGCTGAGCGTCTCCGTCAGAGATCAGGATCACGTGCTTGGCCGAGGCATCGCTTTTCTTCAGTCCATCGAACGCAAGTTGCATGGTCGAGGCGAAGTTGGGCATGTCACCGATGGTGGCTCCGTTGATTTTCTTGGCCAGCGACGGGTATTCACGAGCGGGAGTCAATTCGAAGAGCCATTCTTCTCCGGTCGAGCCGTAGACCAGAACACCGATCTCGTCCTGGGGATGCAGCACCTTGATGGCCTGCTTGGTGATTCTCTTTCCCCACGTGTTCCCCTCGGGGAACTCGCAGGTGTGCAGGATGATTGCCAGGGCCCCCTTGGGCAGCACTTTTTTCTTGGTGATGTCCATTTCGACTGGCAGGATTTCCTCGATCACCGTCTTGCGGTAGCCACCGGGTCCGAAGCTGTTGGGGCCGCCGACCATCAGGAATCCGACTCCGAGGTTTTCGACGGCGTCCTGGACGGCACCCAGTTGCACAACATCGAACGCTTCGACTCCGACATTGACGAAGACGACAGCGTCGTAGGCCATCAGCGAGAGTGCATCTCGAGGAAACTCGTAGGCGTTGCGGATCTCGACCACCCGTTCGCTCTCACGAATCGCTCGAACCAACGATTCGTAATCGGCCGAGTTGCCTCGCGGGTCGGTCACCACCAGCACTTTGCCTTCGCCTTCGACGAACAGGTAGTTGAGCACCGTGTTGTTTTCTTTCCAACTGTCCTGTCCCTGGTCGACGACGACGGTAGCCGAGTACTCGTAGTATCCGGCCGAGCGGAGGTGGATGGGGAAGGTGAACCGACTCTTGCCGGTCGGGAATTCGATGTCGCGTTCGGCGATCGTTTGTCCGTTTTCCTTGAGCACGAGTGTGCCGCTGCCGGCCTTGAGGCTCGAGAGCACGACATCGGCTTCGTAGGTTTCTCCGAGCTTGATACTCCGAGGCAGTTCGAGTTGTTCAACCCAGACTTCGGACTTGTAGCTGTAGGTGATCGGCATCACATCGACGGCGATGTCTCGACTCTTGAGTTCATCGAGGATGCTGCGAAGGTCACCGGCGGTTTCGGTTCCATCGCTGATCAGCACGATCCGGCCGCGGTTTTCTGCCGGCAGCATGGCCGCGGCGAGCGAGAGGCTTTGTTCGAGATTCGTGGCATCGCGGTCGATGAGCGAATTGAGCAGGATGCCTTCTTCGAGTGGTGTGGCTTCGGCGGGGGGTAGTTCGACGGCGGCGTTGCGGCCAAAGACGACCAGCCCGGCCTGGTCGCCTTCGGGCTTTTGCGACATCGTGCTGGCGACGAAGCGGAGTGCCTGGTCCTGGGCGTTGTCTTCGTCGGATTCGCGGCCGATCGAATCGGAAATATCGACGGTGTACATCACCGCGACCACGTCGCTGGTGCGGACGGCTCGGGGTTCGGCCAGCAGCATCACGAACAGACCGATCAGCGACAGTCGCGTCCAGAGCGCCAATGCACCTCGGACTCGGCCCAACCCGCTGCTTCCAACGGCGTGCAACCACCAGACCCAGGGCGTCAACAGCATCAGCGCGAAGGCTTCGGGCCACACGAACAGCATCGTGTTGGACCATTCGAGTCCGACGACCAACGCGGTGTAGAGCACCAGGAAGGTAAAGGGTGAGATCGTCTGAGACCACCGGAAGGGGCGGCGTGGACGCGGGAACAGGCCATGGAGAAAACTGGACATGAGTCGAATGGAGTTTCAGGGGTCGACGGCGACGAGGCGATGATTGCGAGTGTCGGCAACCCAGACGCGACGGCTGGAATCGACAGCCAGCCCCCAGGGGGTCCCGAACTGGTTCGGGCCTGATCCGGTCGAGCCGAACCGACCCAGGAGGTCTCCTTCGAGGTTGAAGCGGGAAATCCGTCCGGCACCGTACTCGACCACCCACAGCTCTTGCCGGGGTCCCAGGGCGATGTCGTAGGGATAGTGTAGCCGGCTGGTCTGGTCTTGCGTCCCCAGAATTTCCAGGAACCGGCCCTGTCCGTCAAAGACCTGGATCCGGTCGTTGAAGGCGTCGACGATGTAGAGTCGTCCGTCGTGCCATGCCATGCCGCTGGGCCGTTGAAATTCGCCCGGCCGATCACCGATGTCACCGAAGGTCAACACGTGCTGCCAGTCGCTGTCGAATTTCTGCACCCGGTTGGATCCACCGTATTCCGACACAAACCGGTTGCCATGGTCGTCTTCGACCACCGCCACCGGCCAATAAAAGTCGCCATCGGCCTGGCCTTCCTGTCCGATCATTTTTAGCACGTGTCCGGAAGCGTCGAACACGACCACTCGGTGATAGTGCGTGTCGGCGACTGCGATGTGCCCGTTGGAGAGAACGCAGATACCTTCGGGGTTCCCGACGTCACTTTCGGGCATGTTCCACTGCCGGATCGGGTCGCCGTTGTGGTCGAAGACCAAGACGCGGCCGGCGTTGTCGAGCAGGTAGAGTGTGTCGTCGGGAGATGTGGTGACAGCTCGAGGAGCGGGAATCGTGTTCCCGGCCGAAGGGATCGACTTGCGAAGGACTCGACGCGGTACGAACTCGAGTCCGCCCGAGTGATCGCAGCCGACGATCTGCATGAGTCCAAGCAGTACAAGCAGCCGAAGCGGCATGTTTTCATCCGTCCATCGGTGACCGGTCGCTTCCGCGGAGACCTCGCGACAGATTGTACGTTGCCGGGCACAATTTCGCTGACCTGCCGCCCGACTTGGTCGTCGTTAATCGACTGCGATTGCGATCCGGACGTTTCTCGAGGGGATCGGTGCGCCGGGTTGGGCGAGGTGGATCAGATTGCGTTGAGTTCCGGAGTCGAGCAGTTCGAGTTGTGTTTCGCGGATCGGGCCGATGGCCCGGGATTCGAGAACTCGAGCGGTCGGGTCGTTATCGGCTACCAGAACGATTTGCTCGGGTCTCAGGCAGAGACTCGCCGCTCCGCTTCCGACTTGCCATTCGCGTGCCTGTGGGGCTTCGAACCAGTTGGCTGGTCCGAGGCTGTTGGCGACTTCGCGAGAGGGTGGGTGGAGATAGAGCGTGTCGACGTCGCCGTGGGCGACCACTTTTCCGTGGGCCAGTACCACCACGCGATCGGCGTGACGCAGAACCGGTTCGGGCAAGTGAGTGGAAAAGACGAGGGAGGTGTCTTGTTGGCTTGAGTGTTGGACGAGGGTTTCCCAATCGTGTTCGAGTCGAGCGGGATCGACGTGCACCAGTGGTTCGTCTGCCACCAGCACCGCGGCGTTGGCGACGAGGCCTCGGGCGACGGCCAATCGCGAACGCTGGCCGGCCGAAAGTTCTCCGGGCCGAGCCGCAGCACGCTCGGACAGGCCGAAGACTTCGAGTTGCACGTCGATCGTGTCTTGTTGTTGAGGTGAGTCACCAGGCAAAACGGCCACCAGATGTTCTCGGGCGGTAGCCTGTGGCCAGAGTCCCCAATCGGGTGGAATCCAGAACAGCGGCAACCTGTCGGAACTTCGAGGGATTCGGTTGATGAGTTGTCCGCGGCCGGGTATTTCGAAGCCGACCAGCAGATTCAGCAGCGACGTCTTGCCGGCTCCCGAGGCGCCCATCACTGCAGTTCGGCCGGGAGTGATCTCGAGGTGTGGGATGTCCAGTCGTGGTTGTTCGTGGCCGTCGAGAGTGAGTGAGTCGAGCGTCCAGAGTGCTGTGGTCGGATCGTTCATCGAGTACCCCCGAGTCCTTTGCCGAGCATCAACCGGCCGATGCTGACCAGCAGGGCCAGTATCGCGGCGGGTGCCAGCATGACGATGAGTGTGGTTGTCGAGAGTGCGGCGTTTCGTCCGAAGTGCATCTGCTGGTACATGCGGTGCGCGACGGAGAGCCACTGGGGTGAAGCCAAGAGTTCATTGAGCGTCAACTCGAGGTAACTCCACCAGCAGAGCATGCCGATCAGCCACGCGGCACGCCGGCCGGTTTGCTGCCAGACCAGTTTCCATCCGGCGGTTCTTTGCCGGCGTGTTGGTGCGTGCATCAGCAGTCGAGCCAGGTGAGTCGATTCGCGATTGGGCAACACGGCCAACAGCACGACGAGCAGTGCGGCTCGAGGCAGCAACCAGAGAGTCTGTCCCAGGCAGAGTGCGATCAGCGAGTGGCGTGGTGCGACGGGGCCGGTCATCAGCAGGAGCCAGGTCAGCGACAGTCCCAGCAGCAGGCTGCCCAACAGGCCTGGCAGGGAGACCATCATCAGTGTTTTCAACCGCCGTCGTTGCAGTAGCCATCCGGCCAAAACCGCGGCACAGACTGCGACGATGACGGCCGGCACCAGGCTGCGACCGGAATGCTCGACGGCTCGAGCCAAACCCGGTATCGATTGTTTGTTGAAGAACGAGCGAGCCAGTGCATCGTGGACCAGAGTGGCCAGAGGGATCACTGTTGCGACGGCCAGTGCGACGGCCAACCAGGTCCAGGCTGCGACTTGCCGGATGCGTTGGTTTTCCGGCGTGCGGATCGGACGGACGGTGCCGGTGTCGCGGATTGCGGTCCGGACCAGGGCGACCAGTGGCGTGAGCAATCCCAGCGAGCAGATCATCGGTAGCCAGGCGGATTTCCAGAGGTCCCCTGGCGAGCGTTCTCCAAGCCCCTGCAACGCGATCAATTCGAACATCGCATTGGACCAACTGGCCGGAGTCAATCTCTGCCCGGCAATGACTCGAAACAGCGAGGCAATTTCGAACTCGTGAAATACCAATAGGGCCATCAATCCGAAGGCGGGAACCAGGTTGCGAGCGGGGCCGTTGACGAGTTGTCCGAGTCGTCCGTACGAGTCGACTTGAGCGAGTCGGCGTGGGCCGGCCAGTCGCAAGCACCACGAGCCTGTGGGGCCCAGCGGTGGCGGCGGAGCCATCCACAGCACGAGCACACCGACGGGGACGATCTGGAAGAGCAGTAGCAGATCGTAGAAGAGTTCGTTGAGGAGTGGTGAGTGAACGAGGTCGAGTGTGAGGTTGGAGTAGCTGTAGCCGACGACGAATCCGGGAGTCAGAACGGGGATGGCCAGGGCGACGACCTGCCACTGCCGGGATCGCGGAGAGGCGTTTTCCAGAGAACGGGTGAGCAGCGCGGCGGTGGGGGTGGCGATCAGTGCGAGGATGAGTGCACGCAGCAGAGTCCAACCGCATTCGACCTCGAGGCTCATCGCTGGTACTCATTTCGCAGCCAGGCCAAGCAGGCGGTTCGCGACTCGCCGAGGTCACTCAGGTCGACTCCATCTTCGACAAGCGGTCTGAGTCTTTGGACCTCAACGGGCAGGCTTTCGAGGTCGATGGTTCCGAGTGGTACTTGGCGGGATGTACAGCGGGCGAGTGCCAGTTCGGTTTCGGCACTGAGCAGGAAATCGACCAATTGTCGGGCGGCGGCGAGGCGCGAGGTACTGCGAATAATGGATACGCTATTGGGCATACAGATTGTCTTGCCGCCGGGTAACCGGACTGGCAGCATCGCCACGGGGTGTTGATCGTCGAGGCCGACGAAGTAGTCGTCGGTGTCGGTCCAGCCCAGGTCGCATGTTCCTCGGGCGACCAGGTTCTTGACCATCGCATTACCCGGCACTTCGATGAGTCCCTGTCGGCGTGTGCGTTCGTGCCAGGCCTTGAGTGTGCTGCCGGAATCGGCGTGCCAGAGCAGGCAATAGTGAGTCAGCGTGGTGCCGAACAGGGGTCGGGCGACGGCCATTCGTGAGAGATCAGTGGCGTTGGAGGCGGCTTGGACGGATTCGATTGTGGCGGGCATGGCCCGGGTGTTGACGATCCAGACTCGGAGCCGAGCCGCGAAGCCGCACCAGCGACCGGCGGGGTCCTTGTAGGCGGCGGGGATCCGCCTCCAGCCGCTGCCGCGGTATCGGGCGAGCAGGTCGTCGGCCAACAGGTCGGTCGTGGTCAGGACCTGGTTGTTCCAGAACACGTCGCACCGAGGAGCGGACTGTTCGCGGATCAGCCGGTTGACCAAACCCAACGACTTGGTTGCCTCGGTGTCGTGGCGGACTTCGAGTTCAATGCCGGTTTCCCGGGTGAATCGTTCGAGGATTGGGGCCGAGAAGACCTGGTCGTGAGCACAGTAGACGACCAGTGGCGGCTGGGTGTCAGGGCTGTCGGTGACAGTCGATCCGGCGATCGAGGGGCTGTCGGACGAAGTGGACTGGGTGCAGGCGGCACCTGAAACCAGCCACGGCAGCAGTGTCAAGACCCCGACGAGGACGTCGCGTGGTCGGGATGCACCGGAGCGGCCCGGGCGGCTACTTCTTGGGGGCATCGTCCGAGTTGGCTGGGGGGGTGGCTGAGGATTGGGGCAAAGCGGTTGCGTCGAGTGCCTGGAAGTACTTCTTGATGCCGTCGATGTATCCCTTGGGGATTTCTTCCTTGTCGATCGCCTCGCTGACACCCTGTTTGATCGCCCGGACATTTTTGCTGTAGCTCTGTCTGGCGTCGCCGGTATCGCTTTGGCCCTTGGTCTTGAGCGACAGCAGAACTTTGCCGGCGGTCAGAGCCGACTTGGAGATTTCGGTCTTGAACCCGGTCTTGGCCGAATTGTCTTCGGGCACTTCGCCCCCTTTACCGAACCCACGGTTGCCGGTCCCTTCGCCTTCGGCGAGTTGTTCACCCATCTGCTCCATCAGTTGTTGGTAGAACTCGCGGTAGTCGTCGAGCGATTCGGCGCTTTCGAGTTGTTCGCCGTCGGCTTCACCCTGCTCGTTGACTTTTTGTGCCATGCGAGCGGTTTCGAGTGCTTTTTCGAGTTCCTGAAGATCGCGTGCGGTCTGCGCCAATTCTTGCAGTTCCTGCTTGGCGAGTTCCATGGTTTCGGCGAGGTGTTTCTGGGCTTGTTCGGCAAGTTCCTTATCGCCGGACTGCATGGCCTTCATTTGTTGTTTGGCTCGTTTGAGGGCTGCTGCGAGCGGGTGTTTTTCGTCGAGTTTCTTTGAGGCGAACGACTGGATGTCTCGAAGTTTCTTTTGCAATTTCTGAGCCAGTTCCGCTCGCTTCTTTTCGGCTTCCGGGCTGGTTTCACCGGCGAGGTTGGCGAGTTCCTGGAGGTCCTTCTTGATCGATTCGAGTTCCTTCTTGAGGTCGTCGGTCGAACCTTCCTGCAGTTCCTTGGTCCACTTGTCGATCTTGGGCGATTCGAGTTGGCCAAATTTCTGCCCGCTGTCGTTTCGATTGAGAGTTTGCTTGAGCTTGTGGGCGTCGAGCATCTTATGGAGTTGGCCGAGTTGTTTTCGTTGCTGGTCGATCTTGCGGCGGTTGGCTTCTGGTTCGGAGGCTTTCATTTTCCTGAGAGCGGCCTTGAGTTGATCGATCGCCTGGTTGACTTCGGGCGAGTCGACCGAGTCGTCGGTGGCCAGTTGTTCGGCACGGGCCCTGGTCTTTCGGGCTTCTTTTTCGAGAACATGTTTTTGTTGTTTGATGTCGTCGGCCCGAGCGACCTGTCCGAAGGGGTCGAACTGAGGGAGTCCGAGTACGAGGAGTACAACGACGGCAAGGCTGATGGCGGGTCTTAGTGACCCGTTGGAGACGGCCAGCGGGACGATGCGAGCCGGCTGGACTTGTGCGGCCTGGCTGGCGGCGTTGCGCGCGACCAGGGGCTGGTAGGCACCGGCGGATCCTTCGAGCAGTGTCAGAGTCAGGAACAGGTCATTGGTGCCCTGGTGCCGATCGACGACTCGAGCGGCGTCGGAGGTGGAGGGTCGATCGTGCCAGATGGTAGCGACTATTAGCGAGACGAGCAGAACGGACAGGACCAGGGTTGCCGCCAGGATGCCCAGTCCGCTGTAGTCGGACAGTCCGCTGGTCGTGATGTTCAGGCGGTCGCCGATCGAGGTGACGAGCGTATCCAAGGGCAGTTTGACCAGCCCGGTCAGTCGGATGGCCAGTACGGCGGCGGCGGTGGCGAGGGAAGTGCTCAGGACGAGGCTTCGGAATCGACGTCCGAAGCCTGCCCATCTCAGTCGTGATGTGACCTGTGCGAGGACTCGATCGGGTCCGAGAGGAGTCGTCATGCCGTGAGTCTCGAGAAATGAGGGTGTCATGCCACGCCGGTTGCCGCCTGAAGGCAGTTTAGCCTGAGTCACTGGGTTGGCTCAAGTTCCTTCACCTCAAGAACGGAAAGCAGGCCATCACCGTTGCGGTCGAGTCGTTTGAAGAGAGCGAGCCCCCCGAGGAATTCTCGGTCCGAGACATCTCCGTCGCCGTTTCGATCCATACGTTGAAACCAGGTGGGACCTGTCCGATTTTCGGTCGAGGGCGTGGTGCTGGGGACTTGGGGGGCGGGCATGGCCATGGCGTCGGCACTGAAGAGTGCTGCTCGAGCCACTTCGAGCGTGAGGACGTATTCGCCGGAGAGTTCGGTGCGTGAGATGCGGCCATTGCGGTCGGTGTCGAGTGGCTTCAGTCGCTCGTAGTCGTCGCGGAAATCACGCGGTGCCAGTCGGCGGTCGCCGTTGCCGTCGAGCAGTTGGAACAGTGATCGGCTTTTGTGAGTGACATTGAGCAGCAGTCGACTTTGCTGGACAGCCGTCTGGTCCTTGATGAACTCGGTCAACTCGTCCCGCGTCACCTTGCCATCGTTGTCGGCGTCGACCATGGCGAAGGAAGCCACGGTGAGCATCAACTGAGGAAACTCGGTGGGCTCGATGTACCGGTTCTTGTTGACGTCGGCGACGAAGAACCTGAGTCGATAGAACTTGGTGGTGAGCAGTCGGTCCGAGCGAGCGTTCTTGGCTCGCAGCTGGACCGTCGGTCCGCCCCACGACCGAGACAATCTTGCCAGGCCCCGGCTCGATGGGCCACCAATTACTTCGAGCCGGGTCCTGTTGGTGCGAGGGTCCGGCAGCGAGGCGTTGATCGTTTCGTGAGGCGTCGGGTGGGCGAGATAGGCAGTCAATTCCGATCGGTTCAATCGGCCGTCGCCGTCAAGATCCAGCTTGGCGGACTGTGCCGGTGCCAGTCCGATTCTTGAGGTGGCGATGGTTTGGGGGTTTGCTGCGGTGTTTGCTGCGGTGTTTGCTGCGGTGTTTGCTGCGGTGTAGCGAGCGATCAGTCGGTCGGCGAGCAGTCGGTGGTTGGTGTTGGCGAGTGCGACGAAAGGTCTGGATTCGGGTCGAGTGGATTCGTACTGGAGTGGGTCGAGTTCATTGAGGCTGAAGGTGTGGTCATCGTCGAGGTCGAGTCGTCTGAGTTGTTGTGCGCCGTTGCTGACTTCGCTGGCGGTGAGTAGCCCATCGGAGTCGTGGTCGAGTCGGGTGAAGAGTTCGGCCGACCGGGTGGCGGAGCGAGACTGGAAGCGGACTTCAAAGGGTGTTCCGAGTGCGCCTTGGACGACACGAGAGAATTCATCGGGCGAGAGATGATTGTCGGCGGGTTCGGTGTCGAAGTCTTTCCAAGTCAGTGTGAGTGTTCTGAACCGCGAGGCGATTTCTCCGAGTCGTTCGACTCGGGTCACTTCCGAACGACTCAACCGTCCGTCTCGCTTCGAGTCGAGCGTACGAAACAGTTGATCGGTGTATCGGCGTCGGTAGGCGGTGATGTTGCTTGTGCCGATACGGACCTGGAAGCGGACGATGACCGGGTGATTGGGAGCGAAGACGAGCAGGTCGAAGCTATCGAGTTTGGATGGCGTCGGGTTGGGTGCGGTGGTGGGTTGTTCGAATGCGCTTGCGAGTCCAGCGACGGCGCAGAGTGTTGCGGCGACGAGCATGGAGCGGAGAGGGATGGGAGAGGTCATGAGCCGTGTTGGTCGAGCGTATGTGGCAAGAGTCTCCGCGTCCGCAGTTGTTCAAATCGTAGTCTGGTGTTGTTGTTGGTTCAATGTCTGAGTTTTGGTTGTATGCCAAGTGATGGTCTTGGCGATGATCCATGCTGCGAGGCATCCCAGGGCGATGCCCAGGAGTGCACCGACCGCAACATCGGCGGTCGAGTGGACTCGGAGCAGAGTTCTTGACCATCCGACGAGCACGGCCCAAGGCAGGAAGGTACGGGCGAGTTGTTGGAGTCGTGGTTCGAGATGCGAGCCGAGCAGTGTGAAGGTGGTCGCGAGCAGGAAGGCGGCGAGGGTGTGTCCGGATGGAAACGAGTGGTTGGTTTTGGTCACCCAGTGTTCTCGGATCAGTGGATGGAGTTTCGGCAGCAGTGCGGCGGCGGGTTGGGTTTGGAACAGGTGTCTGAGGTCCTTGGTGCGGTGTTTCTGGTCGCCAATGGCGTCGTAGTCGTTGGCTGGCGGGATGATTCCCAGTCGAGCCAATTCGCGGATATGCGGACGTGTTGCAGCGACGGCCGGTTTGAGCAGTCGTTGATTGGCGAAGGAGGCGGCACCCAGGACGACGAGCAGGACTGTGAGCACCAGGGTGCTGATCACGAGTCGTTTGCCGCGGAACGATTCGCAGGAGGCCAGCCAGGCGATACCGAGTCCGAGCACGACGGGGGTCCCTGCGAAGCCACTGCTACCCGAGACGGCCCATGCGGCGAGTGCGAGCCACGAATCGAGTTCGATGGCAGGTGCAGCGTCGGTTACTAGCAGAGCGACGAACGACCCGGCGAGCATCGCCGCCACGCTCGGGGGTGGCCGAAGCGTCCGGGACGGGTCGTTTTTCTGGTCGTGCTGCGGTGTGCCAATCAGCGCGGTCATCAGGGTGCCCCGAGTCGGGTCAATCGCCTGAAATTTCGAACACGGCCTCGACTTCGACGGCCGGTCCGGTTGGCAGTGAGGCGAATCCGAGAGCGCTGCGGGCGTGGTATCCGTCACCGTCCTTGCCAAAGATCTGGTGCAGCAGGTCCGACGCTCCGTTGATCACCAAGTGGTGATCGGTGAAGTCCTGAGTCGAATTGACGCAGCCGAGCAGCTTGATGACTCGCAGGCCATCGAGGGTTCCCATTTCGCGGTGCACGCTTTGGAGCACCTTGACGGCACAGTCACGAGCGGCTTCGACGCCCTGTTCGACCGAGAGGTCGGCTCCGAGTTTGCCCTTCATGTCGCTGGTGTGGCCGGATGTGAATAGCAGGTTTCCGGTTCGGGCGCAGAGGTTGAGGTAGCCGGGTTCCTGATCGGGGAAGGTCAGTCCCAGTTCGAGTGCAGTGTGTTCGGCTCCCATTGGTGTCGCTCCCAGGTGGTCTTTCAGGTGAATAAAACGCTTCCGGCAGTTCCGAGAACCTCCGGATCAGATTCCAGCATGGCGTATCCAGCTGTCGGTGACAAACCCGAGTCGTTGGTGTGATTCGTGATCGCTGTCCACTTGTCGAGGAGTCGAGATCAAGCTCGAGGACATTGGTGGTCGATTAACGGAAGGAGTGATTGCGAAACAGGCCTTGGTCGTTTATCGAGTTTCGAAGCCATGCTCCGATCCGTTTTCCTGGCCGCCGGCGTATTCGTGGTACTCGTGGGTGCCAGTCTGTTCCAGGTCGAACGAGTGGTGCTCAGGGGCGACGGGGAACTCGAGAACGACTACTACGGGTTGATCTCGGCCGACGAGTCGGGCCACCACCAGATCACTCCACCCGACTGGGCACCTTTCAGCCTGGTTGCGATCGGCGGCGTGACTTGCCTGTACGCCTTCGCCTTGCCGGGCCGACGTCGCGAAAGCTAGTCAGCTGGCGAACCCAGGTGCCGTCATGACTGCGTGTCCAGACGCAGCACCGACCAGAGGCTGGGGTCGCGGTCGCAGGGGAATTCGGGGCCCAATGCCAGGAATTGGTCTCCCAGTTCGCTGTCGCGCACGTGGTAGCTGAAACCGATGGCATCGATCGTGTCGAGATCCCAGCCATTGAGAGCGGCCGCGGCGATCCATGCCTGCAGCTGGTAGCCGTCCTTGTGCACCTGCGACTCGATTCTCAATGCACCCGGCGGGGCAGCGGGAGGTTCGTCGAGGGCTCGAGCGATCGGGCAATTGACAATGACCGGCCGTTTTCCACCCCGGCCGCCTCCAGCGGGCTGCAACGCGAATGCGTGACAGAAACGAGATGCGCGGTGGATGGTTTGAGTGTTCCTGGTGTCGATCCAGAGCTTCAGGCCGTCCGGGGTGGCTGCGGTGGCTGCGGTGGCTGCGGTGGTGGGGGCAGTGCAGCTGAGTGGTTGAGTTTTTCCGGTGACGTCCATTTGCACGGCCAATCCCGTTTCGTGCCAACCCAATCTCAGGCTGGCGAAGGGATCGGCAGGTGGCGTGTCTGTTGTTTGAGAGAGCGAGGCGAGGTGGGGGAGAGGATCGAGGTGATCGAGGTTGGGCAGTGGTCCCTTGCGACCCGGGGCCCGCTGCAGCCGTTGGGCCTCGATTTTGTAGCGGAACAGGAATCCGCCGGGAAGGACTTGAGTCATGATCGCTTGGTTGGTGGCGATGGATGTGGCATGAGGAGTGGTGCTTGAGAGTGTATGGTACGCAGCAGTCTTGATCCTCGACAGGCCGCCACCCGATGCCGACTGCTCGCCGTATTATTGCCGATTCTGCAGTGGCCGATGACTCGGTATCCGACCCGGTCGCGGGTGTGATCCGTGTCCGCGGAGCCCGGGTTCACAATTTGAAGAGTTTGGATGTCGACATACCGCGAGACCGGTTGGTGGCGATCACGGGTGTCAGCGGCAGTGGCAAGAGCACATTGGCGTTGGATGTGATCTTTGCCGAGGGACAGCGGCGTTTTCTGCAGGGTTTGACACCGGGCCAGCGAAGCCGGCTGGATCGTTGGGAGCGATCTGAGGTGGACTTGGTCGAGGGGTTACCAGCGTCCGTCTGCATTGACCAGCGGTCCGGTTCGACGGCTGCTCGCAGCACGCTGGCGACGATGACCGAGATTCACAGTCATCTGAGGCTGCTGTTTGCTCGAGCCGGTCGCGTACATTGCCCGGGTTGCGGCGAGCCCCTGGAGAGCCGTACTCCTGGTGCGATTGTGGACGTGTTGTTGGGCCTGGGAGAAAAACGTCGAGTGATGCTGTTGGCTCCTATGGTGACCGGCCGTCGTGGCAGCCATCTGGGGGTGTTCGAGAAGTTGTCGACCGAGGGTTTCGTGCGGGCTCGGGTCGACGGGGACCTGGTCGAGTTGTCGTCGCCTCCGGATCTCGATCCTCGAGACAACCATTCGGTCGACGCCGTCGTCGACCGCGTGGTGATCCGCGAAGGTCTCGGATCGCGGCTGCAGGATTCGGTCGAACTGGCTCTGCGCGTGGGGTTGGGTCGGCTGGTGATCAGTGTCGAGACCGGCGAGGGAGTCTGGGACGACACGTTGTTTTCGAGTCGGCTGGCGTGCGTCGATTGCGAGTGGAGTGCTCTGGGGGTGGAACCACGGACTCTGAGTTTCAACAGTCCCGAGGGTGCGTGTGGAACGTGTCGTGGGTTGGGACATGTTGGTGACAAGCCGTCCTCGAAAGCGAAAACGTCGGTGACACAGTTGGAGGTTTCCTGTGCCGACTGCGACGGCACACGGCTGGGGCGGTTGGCTCGGGGTATCACTCTGTTTGGCGAATCGATCGTTGAGGTCTGTCGTTTGAGTGTGAGTGAGGCTCATGCACTGCTTGCCGAGTGGCTCGAAGCGACATCTGACGACGGGAAGCCCGAGTCGGCAGTGATCCGGAAAGTGCTGCCTCATGTCGTATCTCGACTTGGGTACCTGGAGCGAGTCGGCCTGGACTATCTCACTCTCGATCGCCCCACTCGGACCCTCTCGGGCGGCGAATTCCAGCGGTCGCGACTGGCTGGAGCACTTGGGTCGGGCCTCGTCGGCGTTGGCTATGTGCTCGACGAACCGACCATCGGCCTGCATCATGTCGACACGCGTCGCCTGATGTCCTGTCTCAAAGATCTCAGGGACCAGGGCAACAGCGTGCTGCTGGTCGAGCACGACCTTGCGATCCTGCGGCAGGTCGACTGGATCGTGGACCTGGGTCCTGGAGGCGGCCGGCACGGAGGTCGAGTGGTCGTTTCGGGAACCGTCGATGAAGTGATGGCCTGCAACGAGTCGGTCACCGGATCTCATTTGGCCGGTCGACAGGTTGGGGCGGGGCGTCGGTTGCGTGAGCGGGACCCCGAGAACTCGGTGACGATCAGCCGAGCGAGTCTACACAACCTGAACGACCTCGAGGTGACGTTCCCGCTGGGAGTTCTTTGTGCAGTGACCGGTGTCAGCGGTTCGGGCAAGACGTCGCTGGTCACCGGAACGCTGGTCCCGCTTCTCGCGGCCGAATTGGCCAAGGGCAAGAAAGCGGAAACGGCCCGGGCCCAATTGGTTCAGCTGGCGCAACTGACGTGGCCGGGGGAGAAGAGCCTTGAACGAGTGGTCGTGGTCGATCAGTCGTCGCTGGGCCGGTCGCCACGATCGACTCCGTCGACCTACACCAAGATCTGGGACGTTATCCGTGACGTGTTCTCACGGACGCGAGCGGCCAGGACCAGGGGTTTCGATGCACGCCAGTTCAGTTTCAACACCGATCCGGGGCGTTGCGGCGAGTGTGGCGGGCGTGGATCGGTGACGGTGGAGATGCAGTTTCTGGCTGATCTGGTGTTGAGTTGTCCGGAGTGTGAGGGGCGTCGGTTTGGGGCCGAGACGCTGCGGGTGAAGTATCGGGGCAAGAGCGTGGCGGATGTGTTGGCGATGTCGGTTGGTGAGGCGGTCGAGTTCTTCGAGAACTTCCCACGCGTGGTGTCGCTGCTGAAGACGCTTGTCGACGTTGGGCTCGACTACATGGTACTCGGTCAACCCACGGCGACGCTTTCGGGTGGCGAAGCACAACGGGTCAGGCTGGCTGCCGAACTGGGACGTCGACGTCGTGGGCCGAGCCTGTTCGTGCTCGACGAGCCGACCACCGGCCTTCACGCCGATGACGTGAGTCGATTGATCGGGGTGCTGGATCGACTGGTCGACGCCGGGCACTCGGTTGTCGTGATCGAGCATCATCCCGAACTGGTTGCCGCGGCCGATTGGGTCATCGATCTCGGCCCCGATGGGGGAGCCGGGGGAGGGCGGCTGGTTGTGGCAGGGACGCCAGAAGCGGTCGCCGCGTGTGACGACTCGGCCACCGGCCGCGTGTTGGCCGAGCTTCTCGCTTCAGAGAAGTGATGACGCGGCCGGGGTTGGGGATTGGGCGGAGCGAAGCAGCGGTGCGAGTGTCAGGCCGTTCCAGCCGTCTCCTCGGCCTCGGCAGTCTCGTCCGTCTCCTCCTCGTCCCAACTCATCACCTGCTCTTCAAAATCCGCCACCACGCTCTTTTCTTCATCCGCTTCGTCGTCGGAGATGTCGAAGCCGGCTTCGATGAGCATGTTGGCGTGTTCCGAGTTCTTTTCGACCTTGCCGTCGTCCGGAACGGCACGCCACCATTCGAGGTGAGGCCAATCGCGTCGAACGGACTTCATGCAGGTCATCATGGCTCGGCCCTTCGAACCGGCACTGAATCCCGCTCGGCGAGCAACCGGTGTGAAGGCTCCAATCTTCGCGGCTCGCTTGAGTTCCCAGAGGACCTCGGCCACTCCCTGTGCACGCGTCGATGTCATCGGCTCTCTCCCCATCCGGTGAGACGTTTTTCGACGGGATTGGCTTCGGCAAATCCCCCTGCTAGGCTGCATCATACCTCCAAGCACCAATCTCCTCAACGCACCGCAGCCCACCGCAGCCCACCGCAGCCCACCGCAGCATCATGACCGAATGGTACGAAGACGACGGGGTCCGTTTCGCCTATCCGGAATCGTGGGAGTTGACTCGCGATGTGGAGGAGTCGGGGGCGGTGATGTTGACGGTCAGTGGTGAGGGCACATCGTTTTGGACTCTGGCGATTTATCCGGGTGCGGCATCGGCGGCCGAACTGGCCGAGTCGGCGGTGTTGGCCTATCGCGAGGAGTAAGAGGAGACGGACGTGTACTCGATCGAGGGATCGATGTGTGGTTTTCCCTTTGAGGGTTGGGATGTCGAGTTCGTGTGTCTGGAACTGATCAACACGGCGACGTTGCGGGCGTTCGAGACTCCGGGATTCACTGCTGTTGTCCTTTATCAGGGCAATGATGGCGAACTGCAGGAAACTCGATCGGTGCTCGAAGCGATCAGCAGCAGCCTGTCGTTGAGCGTGCCGGGTGTGCCGTAGCAGGCTGCAGGTGGCGGGTGGCGGAGATGAGTTTTTCGGGGCCAGGGGGACAGGCACCCGCCTGCAGCGGTGAACCAGTGCCGTGGTTGGACGTCGGTAGATTGTCGGATCGCGACAAAAAACGCGGGTGCAGCGTGTATCGACGGTATACTCGTCTCCGACGCACTCCAATCGGGCGTCGTGCTGCTGCTTCCTGCTGAGTTGATTTGGCACTGGGGGACGGTCTGCGATGGGTGAGACTCGGGATGTCGATGCACTTTGCCAGCAGGCGAGGATGTGTCTGCGTAAGAGGCGTCTGGACGAGGCGACTCGGTTGTTCGGCGAGGCGTTGGCGATTGATGACAAGCATGCCGAAGCGTTTGAGGGGTTGGCGGCGGCGTGTTTTCATGCCAAAGACTATCCAGGTGCGATCAAGCATTTCGAGCGGTTGGCGGACCTGAGGCCATTGGACGCTCGGCCGCTGATTAATATTGGAGCGGTCTACAACCGCCAGAAGGAGTTCGACAAGGCGGTCGCGGTACTCAGGAGGGGCGTCGGCAAGGATTCGCGATCCCGCGAAGCCTTCTACAACCTGGGCATCGCCTACAAGAATCTCGGACAGCACAGCATGGCGGCCACCGCCTACAGCGAGGCGTTGCGGTTGAAATCCGACATGCCAGAGGCTCATCTCAATCTTGCCAACGTCTACGTCGAGATGAGCAATCATCGCAAGGCGATCGAGCACTACCGCGAAGCTCTGAAACTGAAACCTGGCATGCAACGAGCCGAATCGGGTCTGCAGAGGGCCGAGACGGCGATCGAGTCGGCCAAGGTCGCGATCAGCCGGTTTGGGCGGCTTGTCGAATCGGACGACGGCAACCGGGGCACGGTGACGACCGGAGCTGGCCGCGTGCTTTCGAGTGTCGAGAGGGAAAAGGATCGGGCGACGATTCAGAAAATGGCCATCGAGATCCACGAGAGTGCCGAGGAGGTGACCGTTCAGCTGCGAGGCGAAATGACCGACGTGATCCTGGAACTCGGGCGGTCGATTGCTGAAGGAGCCGATCGGGCCAGTAATATCGTCGAGAATCAGGACTGCTTTCAATCGTCGCTCGGACGCAGCAAAGTGCTCAGAAAACGGTTTCGTGACGCTCTGCAGGCACTCGTCGACCACGAAGAGTCGATGACTGTTAATGGGGCCGGCAATGACGAGGCCGACTGAAACCCAGTCGTCTCAACCCAGTCGTCTCAACCCAGTCGTCTCAACCCAGTCGTCTCAACGCGATCGATCGGGAATGGCCGTGGTCACCCGGATCGCACCTGCTTCGGTGATCCGAACACCAATCGCTCCGTGGCGTCGTGTCGCGACAACGGTGCTCTGGCTGCCATAGGTTCGGCCAAGAACTGACCCGGTCGAAGTTCTCCCGCCACTGACCAGCACCCATTCGGGCCGAGTCCACCTGGCCCAGTCGAGGCGGTTGGCCTGTGGGCTACCGTGATGAGGCGAGAGCAGGATGTCGAAGTCCTGGTCCGGTCCATTCATCAACCGCCCCTGTCCCTCGTCTTCGAGGTCCCCGGTCAGCAGGATTGTTCGCCCGGCGAATTTGATTTCGAGCACGACGCTGTTCGAATTGTCGGTCGATCCGACAAAGTCCTCAGGCGGGTGTCGTACGACGATCGACACCTGGGGGTCCAGCCGCAAGCGGTCTCCAGCCACCACCAGTTCGATCGCCACTCGCTGTTCGGCAGCGAGGTGAAACAGGTCGAGTGTTTCGAGTTGTTTGGGGTTGAGGAACGTGTGGGAGGCGACAAGCGAGCCGACGGGGATCCGTTTGATCAGCGGTGATGCGGCCGAGAAGTGGTCTCGGTCGGCGTGCGAGAGCACGACGGCATCGATTTGTCGTCGTCGGTGGTGCCAGAGGGCTTTTCGGATCGTATCGGCCAACCGGTCGGAGTCACCGAGCGTCCCTGCATCGAAGAGCAGCGTTCTTCCATTGGGGCATTCCAGCAGGATGGCTCCACCGTGTCCCGCGTCCAGCACGACCAGTTGCAGGTGGGTTCGGGCTGTCGGCTGCAGGGCGATGGCCAGGCCAACGGCGATTGTTGCGGCCAGGCCGACCAGCCACATCGAGCGAGTTCGTGGGTTGCGGCTGGCGGCGACCAGAGCGAGCAGGACGTAGCAGGTCACGAGCCAACCGGTTGGAGGTGCCGGCATGGCGACAAACGCCAGGGGTCCGGCGGCGGACGTTTCGGCGATGTTCAAGATGAGGCCGAGCAGGAGATCGAGCAATCGGCCCAGGACGAGGCCGGCTCCGGACATCCAGCCTGCACACCCCAGCAGAGCCACTCCGAGCCACAGCGACGCTCCGACCAGCGGGATCATCAGCACGTTGATCAGCAGTCCGACGGGAGCCACGAGTCCGAACGCCGATGCGATCAACGGTGCGGTCGTGCACCAGATGGCCATTCCGACAAGCCAGGCCTGGAGTGTCCGGCGAGCCAACCGGCCCAGCGAGCCGTTGTTGCTGGTCACCGGGATCCAGGCGGCAGCCCGCGGAGCAGACCAGGCCAGGGTGGCGACGGCCAGGAACGAGAGTTGTGCGCCCTGGCTTTGCAGGTCGCCGGGGCAGAGGCCGAGCACGATCAAGGCGGCCAGGGCCAGCGAATTGGCTGCGGCGGCACGTCGTCTGTGAGGTCGTCCGGTGACGGTCAGTGTCACCAGTATCGCCGCACGCAACACCGACGGACGCAATTCGGCCAGCAACGCATACAGGATGACACAGACCACGATCAGGGTTGCCGTCGATGTGGGGCCGAGTCGGACGAGTCGAGCGATCATCCAGGCCAGGCCTGCCAGCAGGCCGACATGCAGGCCCGAGATGGCCAGCAGGTGCATTGTGCCGCTGCGAATGAACATCTCGCGGTGACCGCGATCCAGGTCGTCGCGGACTCCCAACAACAAGGCTGCGGCCACTGGAGCGGTTCGAGGCGAGAGATGTGTGGCGAGCAGTCGTTGGCCACTGCGGCGGAAGCTGGCCAGTCGGCGGGCACAATGGTCGAGGAACTCTGGCGAAACGTCCAGTCGATTGAGGCCACGACTGGTTCCGATTACCAGCACGCCGGCCACACCACGCCGTTTCAGCATGCGTTGCATGTCGAAGCCGCCGGGGTTTCGGGCGGGCGAAGGGCGTTCGAGCCATCCGATCAACGACACGCGATCGCCAACCTGCAGCCCGGTGACCCGGTCCCTGGCAATGACCCATAACCGCCCGGCCAACGGTTCGCTGTGAATTCGGCGTCGGATCGTTTCGGCCCGCAGTTCCCAACGAGTCGTCGGTCGCTGGTGCGGGGCCGATCCGCGTGGAGGCAGACGGATGACCGGGGTCGTGGCGATCACTCCTGCGATCCGAACCAGCTGCCGCGACTCGTCGACGAACCGAGCCAGGGAGGATGGTCGAGCCAGCGACACCGACGCGTGGTGCCGCAAGGCTCCGACACAGGCGACCACCATCAACAGGCAACTGGTGGCCAAGCGGTGCCGGTGGTAACGGCGGCCAAGGAGCGTGGCCAACAGCAGCACTGCCGCCAGTGCCAGGTACCCGGGACTCGGGATGCTGAGCCAAAGATCGCAGGCAATGCCAGCGGCGAAGGCCACGGCCACGGCCAGCAGCGGGCTGCGCGGACTTGTCGGTGGCTGGGTCGGTGGCTGGGTGGGTGGCTGGGTGGGTGGCTGGATGGGTGGCTGGATGGGTGGCTGGATGGGTGGGTTTGGCAAGTCCATCGGCTGGGTCGCTCCTGGCGACGCGGCCTTTGTGTCTCCCCGATTGTGAGCCTACCAGCGGTTTGAGGATTGGCAAGAGACGAGTGGGGAGGGCAGCGGATGGTCAGGCGATCAGGGCATCGATCGGTTGGCCGTAGTCGATCTCGAGTCGTTTGCGGCCGGGGATTTCAAGTCGTTTGGCGTCCAGGCCGAGTTGTTTCATCACTGTGGCGTGCACATCGGTGATGTAGTGTCGGTTTTCGACGGCGTGGAATCCCAGTTCATCGGTGGCGCCGTGAGCGATGCCTCCCTTGAGGCCTCCGCCGGCCATCCAGACACTGAATCCGTAGGGGTGGTGGTCGCGACCGTTTGAGTTCTGAGCTCCCGGCGTGCGTCCGAACTCGGTGCCCCAGACGACGAGTGTCTGGTCGAGCAGTCCTCGAGTCTTGAGGTCCTTGATCAGTGCGGCGACCGGCTGGTCGGTTTGCTGGCACAGTTTGGCGTGACCGGTCTGCAGATTGCTGTGTCCGTCCCATCGACCGGCACCGCCGTTGGACCCGTGGAAGATCTGAACGAACCGCACTCCGCGTTCGACCATTCTTCGGGCTGCCAGGCATTGCTGGCCGAAGGTGCGAGTGGTGTTGTTGTCGAGGCCGTAGCCGGATTGTGTGGATTTCGTCTCGCTGTCGAACTGCATGACCTCGGGCACGGCCATCTGCATGCGGTAGGCCAGTCGGTAGGACTTGATCCGAGCTCTCAGATTGACGTCGTCGGGATGCAAGCTGGCGGTGACCTGATTGAGTTGTTCGAGCAGTTGGAATTGTCCTTTTTGTTCTTCTCGATAGAGTGCTCCGCCGGGAGTGGCAAAGGGGAGTGGTCGGTCGGGGTTGACGCTCAGTTGCACTCCATCGTGTTCTGGCCCGAGGTAGTTGGCACCATGAGCTCCCTGTCCGCCGCAGCAGTCGGCGATCGGGGTACCCATGACAACGAATTGTGGCAGGTCCTCATTGAGTGATCCGAGGCCGTAGTGGATCCAGGACCCGACGGTGGGGAAGAAGCCATCGAGGGAATGTCGGCCGGTGTGAAACTGCAGTTGGGCTCCGTGATTGTTGTCGGTGGTCCACATCGAACGGACGATGGCGAGGTCATCGACGCAGTCGCCCAAGTGAGGCCACCAGTCGGAGATCTCGATTCCACTCTCGCCTCGTTTCCGAAACCCCACCTGTAGCGGGTAGACCTTGGGCCAGACGTGTCCGTTGGCGTCGTCGGGGACGACGATTCTCACGTTCTCATCGACGAACGGGTTCTTGAGGGCTTCGGCAAACGGAGTTTCGTCGATCGAGATGCCCGAGTACTTGTTGAGAGCCGGCTTGGGGTCGAAGGTTTCCATGTGGCTGGCGCCACCGACCATGAACAGCCAGATCACGCTTTTGGCTTGTGGTGCAATATGAGCCAGTCCGTCGGGGACGGCTGGACCGTCTGCCGCACGCGTGATGCCGTCGTCAGCGAGCATTGCGGCCAAGGCCACGCTGCTCAGGCCGCCGCCGAGGCCGCGAGAGGTGTCGAGCAGAAACTCGCGTCGGTTGCTTGTCTTGGTCGTTGTCATGCCATCACCGGATCGTCAGAAACTCGTTGTGATTCAACAGCACCAGCACCAGGTTCTCACGGGCTCGCAGGTGCGGCTTTTTGGCCGGCGGGATTGAGATCTTCTGGCCGGTCCCAAACGGGGTCAGCTGTTTGGTTTGTTGCAGCAAGCGGGTCTGGCTGGACAGGAAGTCCAGGCAAATGGTCCGTTCGGTGTCACTGGGTCTCCGTCCGAGGATCCTGGGAAAGAGCAATTCCAGAAACCGACCGCTGTTGTGTGGAGTGTTTTCGAGTCCGACCCGGATGTCGAGTTGGCGAGCGAGTCGCCGGGACTGTTCGATGGCCAGTGGGCTGTTGACCAGTGCCAGGGCCTGTTGCGGGACGACCGTTTCGTTTCGCTGGTAGCATTCGTGCGTACTCGCGGAATCGAAAAGGTCCAGGAAGACCATCATTTTTTCGGGAGCGTGTCGGTAATAGATACTGCGTCGGTTGGTGGTCAGGCCGGTGGCGGCATCGAGTTCGCGGCCGCCCATTTGCGTGTCAAGATTTCCGCAGACCCAGAGCACTCCATCGCGCACCAATTCGGATTCCAGGCGTCGCGAATTCATTCGCCAGAGAAACTGGTTGTCGGGGTCTTGTGTTGAAGATTCCGCAGCGACGGCCGATGTGGGGCTCGAGGACATTTGGTAGGCCGCGGAGGTCAGTATCAGTCGGTGCAGGTGGCCCAGGTCCCAGTCGTGGTCCATCAATTCGACGGCCAGCCAATCGAGCAGGTCGGGGAAGCGGGGTGTGCGGCCGTTGTTACCGAAGTCGAAGACGGACGGGACCAGTGGGCTTCCGAAATGACGCATCCAGACATGATTGACACAGACTCGAGCCGTCAGCGGGTTGCTGCGGTCGGTGATCCAGCGAGCCAGTGAGAGACGTCGGCCGGTGCTGGTAGGAGGATAGATTTTGGTCAAGGGTGGGTAGTGGGCGTCGGTTTTTGCGGCGGTCGTGGTAGCAGTTTTCAGGGTCTTGCGAACCGTCGTCAATGCCTTCGTGGCCGCGGCAATTGTTTTCTTGTCCTTGCCTATCTGTGCCTGAGCCAAGGTCCACTCGGCACGCAGTACCACGGCCTCGGCCGCAATCAATTCGGACTGGCGATGCCGTGCGGCTGCCAGCGACGCGGCCTGCTGGGAGGCCCGGGCGTCGTTGCCGAAGTACTTGGCGGTGTCGGCTGCGACTCGTGCGAGAAGGCTTTCGAGCTGTGCCGTGGCCGCGGTCAGTTCCTTGCGAGCCAGTTTCAGTTCCGGGGACGGATCAGCGTCGGAGGGTTCGGGCGAGTTGGTGTTGTGGTGTGCTGATGTCCGTGTCGCCAATTCCAGTTTCGTGACGGCAGTTCGGCGTGTGGTGACGTGTTGGCGTGCGGCTGCGACGAGTCCCTGGCGAACGGGTTCGCGAAGTCCCGGGTAATAGATGACAGGTTGCAGTTCGACGGCGGTAACGGTCAGATTTTGACCGGGCAGGAACGACGGGATCGCAGCCGTGAGCGGGTGGTCCTTATCGGGCCGCTTGTCGTTGCCTCGTTCGAACAGAAACGTGCTGGCCTGGGGTTTGGCATCGTAGGCCAGGTCGAGGCCGTGGGTGCTTGTGTCGAGTCGACCGTCGATCGGGTCGGTACGGATCTGGTGCGGTTCGAAGATGGCGCGGAAGCGGTAGTAGTCCTTTTGGGCGACGGGATCGTACATGTGGTCGTGACACCGTGCACAGTTGATTGTCAGACCCAGGAAAGCTTTTCCGGTGTGTTCGATGGTGGCATCGAGCCATGTGTTGCGATTGAAGAGGTAGTAGTTTCTGGCCAGGAACCCGGTGGCTCGGAGTGATTCGGGAGTGGCATTGGGCAGTTCGTCGGCGGCGAGCATCTGCCGAATCATGACATCGTAGGATTGATTGTCGTTGAGTGATTCGACGATCCAGTCTCGCCATCGCCAGATGTGTCGGCTGCTGTTGCGAAGCTGTTTCTGGTAGCCGTACCAGTCGCTGTATCGCCAGACGTCCATCCAGTGTCGTCCCCAGCGTTCTCCGTAGCGTGGATCGTCGAGCAGTCGTGCGATGATGCGGTTCCAGCGATCCGGTTGCGTGTCGGCCAGGAAGTCGTCGACCTGCTCGGGAGTCGGCGGCAGGCCGATCAGGTCGAGAGTGATTCGACGCACCAGCACTGCGGGATCTGCTCGAGGGGCGTGGATCAGGTTCCGTTGTCGGTGTCGTTTTTCCAGGAACGAGTCGATCGGGTTGCGAGCCCAGTTGTTACGAGTGTCGCCGGGCACTTGCGGTTTGACAGGTGCACGAAAGGCCCAGTGGTTGGTTGGGTTTTTTTCGGAAGTCTCGTCGTCCGGGTGAGGGGTTCCGGACTGAATCCAGTGTTTGAGCGTTGCGATTTCGCGTGCCGAGAGTGCTGCTCCTTCGGGCGGCATCCGCGAGTCCTTGTCCTGGGTACTGACCCGGTCGAGCAACTCGCTGTCAGCGGGTTGCCCGGGTACGACGACTGGACCGTTGTCGGATCCCCGGATCGCGGCGGCGGCCGTGTCGAGTCTGAGGCCAGCCTCCTGTTTGCGGACACCATGGCAGCGAAAACAGTGAGCTTTCAGAATCGTCTTGACCTTGGCGTAGTCGGTCTTCTCGGCAGCGTCGACCGTCGCAGCGTCCAGTGCGACCGCGAGCACTGTGGTAATAAGAAGGAAGCGACGAAGCATGTCGGACCAATGTAAAGATGAGTTGGGGTCGTTTCAGCTTATCACCTCTCGCCCTGCCGCCGCTACTTGTCTCTACCCGAGCTGGATCGATAACCGTATCAATAGCCGGATCGCGTGTGCCACGGTTAGAATCTGTACGGTAAGTCAAGGATGGAGAATCCGGGAATGCGTATCACGGTCCTGCTGAGTGTTGTGTTGTGGACATCGCCTTTATTGGCAGCTGCGTGGAGTGGATTCGGGGGCACACCGGCTCGGGATCATCGTACCGACGAGACTTTGGCCACCGAGTTGCATTTGTCTTGGACTCGGCAATCGCGTCATGAGCCGAGTCCTGCCTGGCCTCGAGACTCACGGATGTCGTTCGATCGAGTCTTCCGCGTGGCGGTTGTTGACGGGCGAGTGTTCCAGGGCAGTTCGGTGGACGGCCGCATCCGATGTCTGGACGCCGCAACCGGTCAGACTCGGTGGACGTTTGCCACCGGCGGTCCGATCCGGTTCGCTCCGGCCGTCTGGCGTGATCGCGTCTTCGTGACCAGTGACGACGGGTACCTGTACAGTTTGTCGGTCGCTGACGGCCGCATGCTGAAGCGATGGCGTGGTGGTCCGACTGATCAGCGGGTGATGGGCAACGGTCATGTCATTTCTCGTTGGCCGGCTCGTGGCGGCGTGGTTATTGCCGATGGGATCGTCTATTGGGCGGCGGGGATCTGGCAGTCCGAGGGCATTTTTATTCGTGCTCAGGAGGCAGGCACGGGCAAGCTGGTCTGGAAAAATGACAGTTCCGGCGGCATCGAAATGGCTCAGCCACACGGCGGTGCGACGGCCAAGAGTGGCGTCACTGCTCAGGGTCACCTGGTGATCAGCGGCGACCGACTGTTGGTGCCCACGGGCCGAGCCGTCCCGGCCGTGTTTGACCGCAAGACCGGTAAGTTTCTCTACTACCGCCTGCAGCAGAACACTCACCGTGGTGCCACCGCGACGATGGGCCACGGTCGAGTCTTCATCAACGGCGGCCTGGCCTACGATCTGCAGTCTGGCAATCTGCTCAAGGGTCTGGGTGCCGGCAGTATCGCCTCGGCTGGCAGCACACTGTGGCGAGGCACTGCCAAGACGCTCGAGAATTGGGAATTGTCCGAGCGGATGGGGAAGGACCGCAAGGGGAAACCGATCACGATCCTGGAGTTGAAGCGTAATGCGACGGTGGCCGATGTCCCTGGCGGGCAGGGGATGCTGGTAGCCGGGACCACGATTGTGACGGCGGGAGCGAATTCGGTTGCTGTTGTCGACGCGTCGGCCGGCAAGCTGACCTGGCAGCATTCGCTCGAGGGAACTCCCGGCGACCTGGCGGTGTCGGATGGTCGGTTGTTTGTGGCCACCGACACAGGTCGGCTGTACTGTTTTTGCACAACACCGGTCAAGAAGCCGGTGCACTACCCGGCGTCGAAGATTGCCAACCCGGTTGATGACAAGTCGATTGTTGCTGCGGGGACGAAGATCCTGGAAGCTTCGGAGATCCGCAGCGGTTACTGCATCGATCTGGGTTGTGGCGACGGTCGTTTGTCGAGTTGGCTGGCCAGACACAGCAAGTTGTTCATTTTTGCGATCGATTCGGATCCGGCCCAGGTCGCTCGAGCGCGTCAGCGTCTGGCGTCGGAGGGGTTGTTGGGCGACCGAGTCACTGTGCATTTGGGTCGACTCGAAGCGACTCGATTCCCCAAGTACATCGCCAACCTGATCGTATCGCAGCGAGCACTCGACTCGCAGGTGGCTTCGAAGCAGATTGCATCTGAAGCCGGTCGCCTTCAGCGTCCGTGGGGTGGTGTGGTTGCCATCGGGCCTGTTCAGGGGCTGACATTTGACACTCGCGAGGGATTGGCCGATGCCGGTACCTGGAACCATCAGTATTCGACTCCGGCCAACACGCTTTGCTCGACCGACCCGATCCGTGGACCATTGCGAGTGCTGTGGTTCCACGACGTGGATCTTGAATTGCCCAGTCGTCACGGGCGGTCGCCGTCTCCGCTGTTCCACCGTGGTCGGTTGTTTGTCGAGGGGATGGACGCGTTGCGTGGTGTCGACGCCTACAACGGCCGGACGCTGTGGGAGTTTGCCTTGCCGGGTGTGCTGCATGCCTACAACGCTGATCACATCGTGGGCGTGTCGGGGACCGGGAGCAATTTCTGTGCGGCTGGCGACAGTGTCTACGTGCGTCGCAAGGGGGTCTGTTATCGACTTGACGCGGCTACCGGCAAGGTGCTGGGCACGTTTGAGGCTCCGGATCACGCAGATGGCAAGAAGGCGCTTTGGGGCCACATTGCGTGTGAAAACGGGTTGCTGTTTGGTTCGTTGATCGACGAGCAGCACATTGTGCGGCATGCCTGGCGTCCGGCGGACATGAGTCGATTGTTCACCGAGTCGAAGACGTTTTTCGTGATGGACGCCAAGACGGGCAAGCTGAAGTGGCGTTACGACGCCAGGGAGTCGATCCGCCACAACGCGATTGCGATCGGTGACGGGCGGGTGTTCCTGATCGACCGTCCGCGTGCTCTCGGCGATCTGCTGGATCAGAAAGCGGCTCGTCGCGGCGTGGCCGACGGCAAGCCACTGGTGCATGCCACCGGAGAACTTGTGTGCCTGGACGCCCAAACGGGCAAGCCGGCTTGGCAGAACAGGAAGGACATCTTCGGCACCGTGTTGGTCTTCAGCGAGCAGCACGACATGCTGTTGATGAGTTACCAGTCGACGCGGTTCAAGTTGCCGTCGGAGGTTGGTGGCCGGATGGCGGTGTTCCGGGCCAGCGAGGGGTACCGGGCCTGGGACAAGAAGGTCAGCTACATCACTCGACCGCTGGTCAACGATCGTACGATTATCACTCAGCCGGCTCGCCTGGACCTGTTGACCGGTGAGGACGAGCCGTGGACATTCAAGCGATCCTACGGCTGCGGTCAATTGGCCGGTTCAAAGAACCTGTTGCTGTTCCGATCGGCGACGGTCGGCTACGTCGATTTCACTCGCAGCGTGGGGACCGAGAACTTTGGCGGGATCCGGCCGGGGTGCTGGGTCAATGCCTTGCCGGCCGGTGGGCTGGTGTTCATCCCCGATGCTTCGGCCGGCTGTCGCTGCAGCTACCAGAACCGATCCTGGATCGCGTTGCAGGGACCTGACGATGCGTTATCGGGTGGAGACTGAAGAGGGTCGTTCTCTCCCAGGGATGCTCGGGATGACACATGCTGCGATTGTTCGGCAAAGCCACCGCCGTGTTTCAATGGGCAACCGACTCATGATTCCTCGCCCGTGGGTGTTTTGGTAGTCTGGGTGCAGTGGCATCGGTATCTCGGTCAAAGGCTACGGCACATGTGTGGCATCGTCGGACTGCTGATCAGACGACCCGAGTTGAGAGAGTCGCTGGGCGAGTTGGCCGTACCGATGCTTGATTGCATGGGTGATCGCGGTCCCGATTCGGCCGGGTTGGCGGTGTTTGACCAGCAGGCCGGTGTGGCAGGGCTGGGTTTCAGCCTGTACTGGCACGATGGGGTTCCGGACTGGGACGCGGTTCTGGAGCATCATCGTGAAGCCTTCGGCGAGATTGGTGACGTGACGCTTGATGCCAATGGTGACAATGCGTTGTTGCGGAGTCCGGCGGTTGCGTCTGCTGTGGTCGGTTGGCTGAGCGATCACTGGCGGTGTGTCGATCTGTTGTCGGTGGGACAGAGTATCCGGTTGTTCAAGGACAAGGGTCATCCGCGAGAGATCGCGGCGCGGTATCGATTCGAGTCACTCACGGGCAGTCACCTGGTGGGCCATACGCGGATGGCCACCGAATCGATGGTCTCTCCGGCCCATGCTCACCCCTTCACTGCCGGCGAGGACTTCTGCCTGGTTCACAACGGGTCTCTGTCGAACCCCAACAGTGTGCGGCGTCGCTTGCAGCGGAGGGGGATCAAATTCGAGACGGACAATGACACCGAAGCGGGGTGTCGGTACCTGGAATGGCGGATGCGTGAAGGTGACAGTCTTGAGGAAGCGATCGAGAGTTCGTTTGCGGAACTCGACGGGTTCTTCACCTTCCTGATGGCGACGGCCGAGAAGATGGTATTGGTTCGTGACGCGTTTGCCTGCAAGCCGGCGGTGGTGGCCGAGACCGACGATTACGTGGCGGTCGCATCCGAGTTCCGCGCGTTGGCTCATTTGCCCGGAGTCGCCCAAGCGGATGTCTACGAACCGGCTCCGAAAGTGATCCACTCATGGTCAGTCGTCGAAGCGGGAGCTCCGCAGACGACGGCGGTGGTGTCATGAGCGATCTGATGGAGTTCGACCTGTCTCGGGTCAGTGTGCGAGAGTTGAACCGTTACCTGCATGCGGATCTTCCGGGTTCGGGAGTCGATCGCGTCAGGATTTCCAACCCCAACGGCCTGCACAGTCTTGCCGTGGGTTTGGACTGCGAGGTGGAGATCGAGATCGCGGGTCACGCCGGTTATTTCATTGCGGGGATGAACAAGTTGGCGAATGTGACAGTCGAGGGCAACGTGGGCTGGAGCGTGGGCGAGAACATGATGTCGGGCGAGGTGATTGTCCGTGGCCACGCCAGCGAATCGGCCGGTGCATCGGCTCGAGGCGGCTTGCTGGTGATCGACGGAAACGCTTCGAGCCGTTGCGGCATCTCGTTGAAGGGAGGCCGTGTGGTGGTGGCCGGCGACGTCGGTCACTTTTCGGCCTTCATGGCTCAGGCTGGCACGATGGTCGTCTGTGGCAACGCCGGAGCGAATCTCGGCGATTCGCTCTACGAAGCCGTTCTCTACGTCGGCGGTGCGATCGACAGCCTGGGTGCCGACGCACGTGAGGAGCCGTTGGAGGCTTCGGATGTCGAGTTGTTGAAGGGTTTGCTGGGCGAAGCGGGTGTTGAGGCGAACGCGGAGAACTTTCGGCGAGTCGCTTCGTCTCGGTCGCTGTATCACTGGAATTCCGAGGCACACCAGGAGTACTAGGTCGCGTGAACGATCGATCCCCCGATGACCGGCAGTTGCCGGGTCCACCGTCCGATTTGGCTGGCGGTCCCGAGCCTCAGGAACCCAGCGCGTCGTTCGACAGCGACGTGATGGCCTACATCCGCCGAGCCACTCAGTGCGGGCTCTACGACATCCGCGGCATGGGAGCGAAGCGGCGGTTGCCGACGTTCGATGACCTGGTCTTCCTGACCGCTTCGGCGTCGCGCTATCCACTCGAGGGATACCGCGAGCAATGTTCGTCGCGGACGGTGCTGGGTGCACGGTTCGCCAGTCGGCCGATCGAGTTGGACATCCCGATCACGATTGCCGGCATGAGTTTCGGGTCGCTGTCGGCGTCGGCGAAGGACGCCTTGGGTCGAGCGGCCAGTGCGATGGGGACATCGACAACGACGGGCGACGGCGGGATGACGCCCGAGGAACGTGAGTCGTCCAAGACTCTGGTCTACCAGTGCCTGCCGAGTCGTTACGGCTTCAATCCTGATGATCTGCGGGCGGCCGACGCGATCGAGATCGTGTTGGGCCAGGGAGCGAAGCCGGGTGGTGGAGGGATGCTGTTGGGGCAAAAGGTCAGTTCGCGTGTGGCGGGCATGAGAACTTTGCCCGAGGGGATTGACCAGCGGTCGGCCTGTCGGCATCCGGACTGGACCGGGCCCGATGACCTGGCGATCAAGATCGAGGAGTTGCGAGAGATCACCGATTGGGAGAAGCCGATCTACGTCAAGATGGGAGCCACACGGGTCGTGGATGACGTCAAGCTGGCGGTCAAGGCGGGTGCCGACGTGGTGGTGATCGACGGCATGCAGGGAGGCACCGCGGCCACTCAGCAGGTCTTCATCGAACACACCGGCATCCCCACATTGGCGGCACTGCCGCTGGCGGTCGAAGCGCTCGAAGAGATGGACATGGTCGAAGATGTGGGACTAATCATTTCCGGTGGCATTCGCACCGGAGCGGATGTCGCCAAGGCATTGGCCCTGGGGGCCGATGCGGTCTCGATCGGCCAGGCGGCGTTGATCGCCCTGGGTTGCAACAACCGGTGTTACCACGACGCTGCGGAGGGCTGGGTCGATGTGGAGGACGACTACCGACAACTGGGGGCGACACCCGGCTGCTGTCACCACTGCCATACCGGACTGTGCCCGGTGGGGATTACCACTCAGGACCAACACCTCGAACAGCGATTGCACCCCGAAACAGCGGCCGGCTGGGTTCGTAACTACCTGCAGGTGGTGAACATGGAGGTGACGACATTGGCGCGAGCCTGCGGCAAGAGCGACGTGCACCATTTGGAACGTGAGGACCTGGCGGCGTTGACGATCGAAGCGGCGGCGATGGCCCGTGTTCCGCTGGCCGGTACGTCCTGGGTGCCGGGTCGTTGAACCGGGTCGTTGGCTGCGTGGCATGGGTTGGGATCGAGCGGTAGAATGAGCGGCTTGGTGTGACTGAATTGAGAGGCCAGCTGGGGAGGGGTGGCGGAGATGACGACTCGGGAGGAGATCAGGTCGAGGATCGAGCAGGACGGGATCGAGTTTCTGCTTGTCCAGTTCGTCGATCTCAACGGCAGTGCCAAGGTCAAGATGGTGCCGGTCGACGAGTTGGACAGCTGCATCGACAGTGGTGCCGGGTTTGCTGGAGCCGCCCTGTGGGGTCTTGGCCAAGGTCCTCACGACCACGACATGCTGGCGCGTGTCGACCTGGACAGTTACACGCCCTTGCCGTGGAAGCCGAACACCGCCCGATTGGCGAGCAACCTGTACGTCGACGGTGAGCCTCATCCCTATTGTCCCCGGACCAACCTGAAACGCGTCCTCGATTCGGCTCGCGAACAGGGTTACGTCTTCAACGTGGGGATGGAGCCGGAGCACTTTCTGGTCGTTCGCAACGAGGACGGATCGATTTCGCCGTGGGATCCCGGTGCGGTCGATCATCTCGAAAAGCCGTGTTACGACTTTCGCTCGATGGCTCCGGCGATGGACTATCTGCAGGACCTGATCACGTCGCTCAATTCACTCGACTGGGGTGTCTACCAGGCCGATCACGAGGACGGGAACGGTCAGTACGAGGTCAACTTCGATTACCAGGACGCGTTGACCACATCGGATCGCATCATATTTTTCAGGATGGCCAGTTCACAGATTGCCGCCAAGTACGGTGCGATTGCGACTCACATGCCCAAGCCGTTCTCCGAGCGAACCGGCAGTGGTTTGCACGTGCATTTCCATATTGCCGATGCCGAGACGGGTGCCAACCTGTTTCTGGACGAAGCTGACTCGCGAGGTCTGGGCTTGTCGCAGTTCGCCTATCACTTCCTGGGCGGTGTGCTCGAACACGCCGAGGCCCTGATCGCTGTCACCTGTCCGACGGTCAACTGTTACAAGCGTCTGAAACTCGGATCGGGTCTTCAGGGCAGCCGTTCGGGTTTCACCTGGACTCCGGCTTTTGTTAGCTACGGCGACAACAATCGGACTCAGATGATCCGCACGGCCGGCCCGGGTCATGTCGAGGACCGCACGGTGTCGGCTGGTTGCAACCCGTACCTGGGGTTGGCCGCTTATCTGGCCGCAGGGTTGGATGGCGTCAAGAACCAGATCGAGCCTGGCGAGCCCAACCTGGGGAATCTGTACGAGAAGACTCTCGAAGAGATCGCGGCATCAGGGATCAGCATCCTGCCGCAGTCGTTGGGCGAATCGTTGGCGGCACTCAGGGAGGACGAGGTGGTGCGAGGTGGATTGGGAGTGATCGCCGACGAGTTCATCGACGTAAAGACTCGCGAGTTGCAGACCAGCGAGCACGAGGTCACGTCGTGGGAAATTGATCGGTATCTGACTCAGCTCTAACACGTTGTTGAATCATTTGGGCTGGTTCAACAGCCAGCCCGGCGTGCGAGCCAGCAGGGGACAGACATTGTGTCGTTGATGATTGAGTGTCCGCACTGCCAGCGGCGTCCGGTGGGCGAATTCCACTTTGGCGGTCCCGTGCGCGAGCGGCCTGCTGCCGAGGGTTCGACCGACGAGTGGATTGCCTATACCTATGACCAGCCCAACCGGCGGGGCGTGCAGTGGGAGTGGTGGTTCCACCGCTCCGCCTGCCGGCAGTGGTTCCTGGTCCGCCGGGACACTCGGACCAATCAGCACCTCGAATCGGCTCTTCCTGGCGAATTGGACACGGCGGTCGGGGGTGTGGGCGCGGACGGAGGCGAGGGCGGAGATGAGTAGTCTTGGCGACTCGGTGACATTCACCTTCGACGGTCGGTCGATCACGGCTCGTCCCGGTCAGAGCATAGCCGGAGCTCTTCACGAGTCGGGCATTCACGTATTGTCTCGAAGTTTCAAGTACCATCGTCCTCGGGGGTTGTTCTGTGCCACGGGTCGCTGCCCGAACTGTCTGTGCACGGTCGACGGCGATGCGAACGTGCGGACGTGTGTGACTGGTGCGGCGGAGGGTATGTCGGTTCGCAGCCAGAACGCGTGGCCCAGTTTGAAGTTCGACGTATTGAGCGTGCTGGACCGTTTGCACCGCTGGATGCCGGTCGGTTTCTATTACCGCGTGATGCACAAGCCTCGGTTCCTGTGGCCGTTTTTCGAGTCGATCGTGCGTCGCATTGCGGGATTGGGGCGAATCGACCTCGAGTCGGGAGATCGCCGTCGCTACGACCGGCAGACTCTTCACAGTGACGTTGTGGTGATCGGCGGAGGCTGGGCTGGTCTGCACGCTGCGATCGAGGCGTCGCGTCGAGGCCGTGACGTGACCCTGGTGGACGACGGCCAGGAATTGGGTGGTCATTTGTTGGGGAGTCCTGCCGAGCAGGTGAAGTTGGAAGCGAGTTTCGAGGCGACGATCCAGTTGGTGCTCGAGGATCCTCGGATCCGCGTGTTGCAGGGGGCGACGGCGTTTGGGTGTTACGAGGACCGTCTGGTGGCGGTCCGGATGGGTGATCGTCTGATACGTTTGCGTGCCGGCCAGGTGGTGGTCGCCACCGGTGGTTGGGAGCGGCCACTGGTGTTTCCGGGCAACGACCGGCCGGGCGTCTTGTTGGCTGGCGGTGTTCAGAGGCTGTTGTGGCGTGATGGTTGCCAGTTTCCCGGCACGGCGGTTGTGGTGACCGACAATGCCAGCGGTTACCTGGTGGCGGCGTCTCTGGCAGCGTCCGGGACGCAAATTGCGGCGGTCATCGACCACAACCCGACCCCGTCGGGGCCAGTCGGCAACCTGGCGGTGCGGACGTCGTCCACGGTCCATTCGGTTCGTGGCCGGCGGCACGTGACGGCAGCGACTGTCGGGCCGCTTGAAGGGGACGAGTCGGCGACCGAGACCATTGCTTGCCGGTGGGTGGTCCAGGCGGTCGGTTTCACCACCGCATCGGGCCTGCTGGCTCAGGCCGGATGTCGCTTGGTCTACGACGAGTCGCGAGACCTGTATCGTGCCGATCGGCTGGTCGAAGGGTACCGTGCGGCGGGTTCGGTCAACGGCACGTTCGATGTGGAAGCCTGTGCTCGCGAAGGTCGATTGGCGGGCGAAGTGGCGGCCGAGGGGACTGGTGGCGGTTCGATCGATCTGTTGCCCGTCGACACGGTTGTGCTCGCCAGGCGTCCGCCGGTCGGCAAGAAGGCGTTCGTGTGCCTGTGCGAGGATGTAACCGAACAGGATTTGTTCGATGCGGTCGCGGAGGGCTTTTCGAACATCGAGACACTCAAGCGGTATTCCACCGTCTGCATGGGCCCGTGTCAGGGCAAGATGTGCCAGGCCAGTTCGATCGACGCGTGTGCCCGTGCCAACGGGGCATCGATTGCCGAGACCGGTCGGACGACCGCTCGGCCTCCAGACCAGCCGGTCCCCCTGGGAGTACTCGCCGGCCGGGCTCCTCACAGACATCTCACCCGCCGCACGGCTTTGCACGACTGGCACGTCGAAGCGGGAGCGGTGTTTCTGGACTCGGGAGCCTGGAAGCGTCCCGAGTCGTACGGGGACGCATTGGCCGAGTACCGTGCCGTGCGGGATGGTGTCGGGCTGATCGACGTGTCGACTCTGGGCAAACTCGAATTGCGTGGCATAGACGTGGCTAAGTTCCTTGAGTTTGTCTACCCGAACCGGTTTTCCGGTTTGCCGGTTGGGAGGGTGCGGTACGGAGTGATCTGCGACGAGTCGGGGATCATCCTGGACGACGGCACGATTGCGAAGTTGGATGAGGACCGTTGGTTCTTGACCACGACGACAGGCAACGCCGACGGAGTCGACAGCTGGTTCCGCTGGTGGTTGGCCACTCGACCCGACTGGGACATTGGTCTGACGAACATCAGCGGCGCGATGGCGGCAATGAACCTGGCTGGTCCTCAGAGTCGCGAGGTGCTACGGGCCGTCTGCGACGGCGACGTATCGACCGACGAGATGCCTTACATGGCGGCTCGACGGCTGATTGTAGCCGGCGTGGACGCGATCGTGTTGCGACTTGGGTTTGTCGGAGAACTGGGTTACGAGATCCACGTTCCCACTCAGGTTGCAGAACACGTTTGGCGCGAATTGATGGCGGCTGGAGCCGCATGGGGCATTTGTCCATTTGGCGTCGAAGCCCAGCGTCGATTGCGACTCGACAAGCAGCATATCTTGGCCGGCCAGGACACCGACGCGTTGTCGAACCCGTTTGACGCCGGTTTGCCGTGGATCGTGAAGCTCGACAAGCCCGATTTTGTCGGCCGGCGGGCTCTGCAGCGGGCGACCGATCGCAAGCCAGGGCAGCAGCTGGTCGGTTTCCGTCTTGAAGGTGACCGAGTGCCCGAGGAACCATCGCTGGTTCTGGTCGACGGGCGACTTGCGGGGCGGGTCACCAGTTCACGATATTCTCCGGTGGCCGGAGCGACTGTGGGGCTGGCGTGGGTGCCGGCCGAGTTGGCTGAAAACGGATGCGAGATTCCGATCCAGATCGACGGTCAGCTGGTCAACGCCGTCGTGCAGCGAGAACCGTTCTACGATCCTGAAGGAGCGAGGCTTCGTAGCTGAGGAGCCATGGACCCCAACGACATGATGCCATCACCCAGTTCCCAATCGTCGCCCGTGTCTCGCGGACCCCTTGTCGTCTGGCATCGACGTGCCGGTGGTCATACCGAGACGATCGGCGGTTGGGAGGTTTGTACCAGCCATCCCGGGTCGGACGACGTGGATGTGTTTGAAGACAACGTGCTGCTGGACTGGTCGCATCGGTCGGTGTTCGAGTTGAGTGGTCCGCGGACGGGTGAGCTGGTGAGTGGCCTGGTGGGGAGTGACGTGGCGGTGACTCGGATGGGAGCCGGTCGAGCGGGAATCGTTTGCCGTCTGACGCCGGACCGGGCGATTATTTTTGGCGACGTGGGTCCGGGCATGGTCGACGATCCGGCGGCTTTGGACGTGACCGGTGGCTGGTCCACGATCGTGCTGTCGGGTCCCGATGCGATCAATATCTTGTCGTTGCTCTCCACAACCGATCTCCGCACCCGCTCGATGCCGGTGGCCGCCTGTCGGCAGGGTCCGGTCGCGGGCATCAATACTCTGCTGTGCCACTTTGCCGGTCACTGGGAACTGCACGCCTGCCCCGATTCGGTTCTCTCGCTGTGGGACGCTCTGCTCGACACCGGCTTGGCGTACGGTTTGCGAGTTGTCGGAGCCGAGTTGTTGGGCGACGTGGTGACGGTCGGCGGAGCGGACCCCGATGAAGCGACTGGTCGGGAGATGTCAACGTGACGCAACCGATGTGGCGAACTCACGAACTTGAAGACGCCTACGATGTGGTGATCATCGGTGGCGGGTTGCATGGTTTGGCGACGGCGTATTACCTGGCGTGTCAGGGCGTGACGAATGTCGCGGTGCTGGAAGCTCGTTATCTCGGTTTTGGCGGATCGGGCCGCAACACGGCGATCATCCGTTCGAATTACCGGACTCCCGAGGGCATCGCCTTCTACGATCACTCGGTCAAGTTGTACGAAAACCTGGCTGGTGAACTCGACTACAACATCATGTTTTCGCAACGCGGCCACCTGACATTGGCTCATAACGAGCGAGGTGTCAGTGGTTTACGTGAACGGGCCTTGACGAACCAGCTGTGCGGAGTCGACTCGAGGCTGATTTTTCCTGACGAGATCCAGCGGCTGGTTCCCGAAATGCAGTTGGCGGGTTCGTTGCGGCATCCAGTGATGGCGGCGTTGTATCACCCATCCGGCGGCATTATCCGTCACGACGCGGTCGTCTGGGCCTACGCTCGGGGTGCCGACGCGGCGGGGGTCCACGTGCATCAGCTGACCGAGGTGCAGGGTCTCGAGCGGAGCGACGGGGCGATCAGCGGTGTCGTGACCAACCGGGGCCGGATTCGGACTGGCACGGTGGTCAACGCGACGGCCGGTTATGCGGGGACGATTGCCGAGATGGTCGACCGACAGCTTCCTCTCGAGACGCACCCGCTGCAGGCGATGGTCACCGAGCCATTGAAGCCGTGGCTGCATTCGGTGATCGTCAGTTCAACATTGCACGTCTATGTGTCGCAGACGGACCGTGGCGAGTTGGTGATTGGAGCCGAGGTGGACGACTATGCGAGTTACTCGTTGCGTGGCACGTTGCCCTTTGCCGAGAGTGCCGCGACTCATTTGCTCGAGTTGTTCCCATTCCTGGCCAACGTGCGGATGCTCAGGCAGTGGGCCGGTCTGTGCGACATGACGCCCGATTACTCGCCGATCATCGGCGAAGATCCTCGGGTGCCGGGCCTGTTCATGACAGTCGGTTGGGGGACCTACGGTTTCAAGGCGGGGCCGGCGTCGGGTCAGTTGTTGGCCGAGATGATCGCCAGTGGTCGGACGCCAAGTCTGCTCGAGCCATTTGCTCTGGATCGGTTTGCCGAGGATCGTCTGGTGGGCGAGAAGGCGGCGGCGAGCGTATCTCACTAGGGTTGCTGCCGGGTCCGAATCTACAGCGACCAGCCTTTACGGTACTTACGTTTGACGATCGCAGCGGCTTCGGGGCAGTCGACGGCTGTGGCCGTGGCGGTGTCCCAAGTGATCGGTTTTTGACCGAGTCGATAGCTGAGATTGCCCAGGTGTCCGCATTCGCTGAGCAGCGCACCGTAGCGAAAGTTGCAGGTGGTGTTGGTATTGCCGCTGCGGATGGCCTGCAGGAACTCGTTGTGGTGTCCGACCGAGTCGGTGATGGTGGGTGGGACCGGGCTGGCCTGTTTGCCGGCGGCCATGAACAGTTTGCGTGTGGTGTAGTCGGCGAGCAGGCGTCCGTCGGAGCCTTCGAACAGCACGGCCGAGCCCTTGCCGTAGGATTCGGCTCCCTTGGGCTTCCAGCCACCGTGGTACCAGGTGACATGCACGGCCGGTTTTGCGGCGGTGGCATCGAAGTGGTAGTCGACCTTCATGCGGTTTGGGCACTGGTTGTCGCCGTCGTGACCTTTTTCGCCTGTGGCGTGGATGCGGTTGGGGTACTTCAGTCCCAGAGCCCAGAACGGGAGATCCATGTAGTGGCAGACGAAGTCGGCGAGTTGCCCTCCGCCAAAGTCCCACCAGTAGCGCCAATTGAAGTGGAAATGTGAAGTGTGGTAGGGGCGGTGCGGTGCGGGGCCGAGCCAGAGGTCGTAGTTGATGTGTTTGGGTGGTTGGCTGGCTTGGACCCGTTGCCCGACCCGAACGCCTCCACCCTGCCAGACGTGCACTCGCCGCACCTCGCCGATCGATCCACTCTGGATTGTTTCGACCACGCGGCGGTAGTTGTTCAGCGGGTGGTTGTGGATCTGGTTGCCCATTTGCGTGACGGCTTTTCGTTTGGCAGTCAGTTGCGAGATGACACGGGCTTCGTGAATCGAGTGCGTCAGTGGTTTTTCGCAGTAGACGGCCAAGCCGCGTTTCAGGGCGGCGACGACGGGGATGGCGTGCATGTGGTCGGGTGTACTGACGACGACTCCGTCGAGGTCCTTGATGTCCAGGACGCGGCGGAAGTCGTCGGTCGTGGTGGCCTGCTTGTGCTTGGCGGCAGCGGCGGCGAGGCGATTCGAGTCGATATCGCACAGCGCCACGATGTTTTCACCGGCGACTCCGGCCAGGTTGCTGGCTCCACGTCCGGCGACACCGATGACGGCGAGATTGAGTTTTTCGTTGGCGCTGCGTTTGTCGGCTGCGGCGGACGTGTTGGTGGTCCAGTTGCCGGTCAGAGGCAGCGTGGTACCGGCGGCGACTGCGGCTTGCAGGAAGTTGCGACGGGTGGTGCGGGTGACCATGGCAGACAGCTCCGGTTGAAGATAGATCGAACCCATTCGACTCGATTACCGGTGCGAACGCAATGTGGTTGCAAGGCTAGTCGCCGTCGCCGAGTGCGGCTTCGAGTTCGGTGAGCAGTTGATCGAGTCGGAAAGGTTTGTAGAGCACGGCCTTGAGGCCACCGGCCTGCCGGGCTTTGACGATCGAGTGTGTCGGGTCGTAGCCGAAGCCGGTCATCAGGATTACCGGCACGCTGTCGTTGATCTCTCTGAGTTTGGAGAAGCATTCGTAGCCGGTCATGTCTTCGAGTCGGATGTCGGCGACGACGGTGTCGTAGTGGGACTGTCTGAGCATGAGGCAGGCTTCGTCGCCGTTGTGAGCGGTTTCGACATTGCAGCCGTATCGTTCGAGCAGTTCGTGAGCAGCTCGTCGGATCGAATCGTCTCCGTCGACAAACAGCACGCGTTTGTCTCGGATCAGCGGTCGTTGCTGTCGTGCGGGCGGCGGCAGGTGGCTGCGGCGTGGCGCTATCGACTCGCCGACCTCGTGCACCAGTTGCTTGATCTCGCGTGTGTGATCGAGAATCTGGTTCAGGCGTTGGCAGACGGTGGGTTCGTGGCCGATGTATCGTTCGAGGACCCAGACGGCGTCGTTGATGATGGCATCGACCGGCCCGGCGACTTCTCGCAGAAGCCGGTCGGTGCTTTCCGTGATCGTTGTGGCTTTTTCGGCGACGAGCAATTCAAGAGTATTGAGTGCGACGGAGAGTTCTCGGCCAAAGAGTTCCAGGAACTGCAGGTCGTCTTCGGAGAACGCACCTGGCTTGGGACTTTCGACATTGAAGGTGCCGAGTATTTCGTCGTGGAGCATCAGCGGCACGGTCAGCGAGCTACGGGCGTCGGGGGCACCGACCAGGTACAGCGGGTCGCTCTCGGTGTCTTCACACAGGTAACTTTTGCCCGTGGCCGCCACGAAACCGGTCACTCCGTTTCCTTCGGGCCGAGCGAACAGTTTGCGTTCGGCGGCTTCGTCGACCATGCCAAGGATCAGCAGAGGTGTCAGTTCGAGCGTGCCCGGTTCGGTCAGTCGGATTTCGAGGTTTTCGTATTCGAGCAGGTCTCGGGTGAAGTGCGAGATCTTGGCCTTGAGCAGTTCGATACGATCCTCGACGCTCATTTCGAGAATTTCCTGCGGCATCAGGTCACCGAGTTCGAGACCGGCCTGGTGAATGGCGTTGAGTTTGTCCTGTTGCTGGACCTGAGTGGAAACGTCGCGGACGAGTGCGACGAGTGATTGAATGGCGTCGGGGCCGGCGGGGGGATCGGCTTTCGAGTCGATCAGCGGAGTGACGTGGACGTCGTAGAACCGTTTCTCGTCGATCTTCAGCGTGCTACGAGCCGGTTCGCCTCGGCCGATCGCCGTGTGGAACGGGCAGAGATCGGGGCCGAGGATTTCGGGGGTCCCCAGCAGGTCGTAGAAGCTTTCGCCGATCGGCAACCTGTCCCACTGCGCCAGTTCGCGCAAACGGTCGTTGCACCATGTAATTTCGAGCGAGGGGTCGAGAACGGCCACTCCGGCCGGCAATTGTTCGAGCACCTCGCTCAGTGCCATCTGCGACACCGCACTGGACTCCGCCTGGGATCAGCAAGATCGCGAGATTATAGGACTGCCGAGGGCCGTACGGCAACAGGATCTGGTACGGAATGAGCGTGTTGGTGCAGAATAAATCGTCGGCCGTGCGGCGTCAGACTCCAGAGCGAATGAACAACTCGTCACCGTCCTGAACGACATAGTCCTTTCCTTCGACGTGCCATAACCCTGCCGCCTTGACTTCCTTCTCGCTTCCCAATTCCAACAGCTTGTCACAAGGAGTCACTTCGGCCCGGATGAAGCCTCGGGCGAGGTCCGAGTGAATCGAGTCGGCGGCATCGACGGCGGTTGCACCGCGTCTGAGCAGCCACGCGTGCACTTCTGTTTCGGCACAGGTGTAGAATGTGATCAGATCGGCGGTCTTGAGGATCGACTGCATCAGTTCGTTACGGCAGCTGCCCGAGAGGCCGAGTTCCGAGGCCATCTCGATCCGGTCGTCATCATCGAGCGCTTCGAGTTCCAGTTCCAAGCCCACCGCGGCAGCCATCACCTGGTGGCCGGCGGTTTCGAGTGTTTCGACGATTTGTTCCGAGGCATCGGGTTCGGCGGTGTTGATCAGGATGAGGCGTTTCTTGGTGGTCAGCAGGGAAAAGGACCTGGTGACCTTGAGTTGAACTTCGCTGAGTTCGAGGCCATTGAGGTTGAGGTTGTTTTCCAGCGCGTCGGCGATCGGCCGCAGTGCTTCGAGTTCCGCCTGCAATTCGTCTCGATCGGGCCGCGGCTTTTTGGCGTCGACTTCGAGCCGTTTGACTCGGTTCGAGACAATCTGCAGGTCGGCCAGGGCCAGTTCTTCGCTGAAGCGTTGGACTTCGTCCAGGGCGTCGACGTCGTGGAAGGTTCCGACAACCTGCACCAGCGCCTGGGCTTCTCGGATCACCGCGAGCCTTTGCGGATTGACTTCCTGTTGTTTTCGATCGAGTCCGGGCGTGTCGAGCAGTTCGATACGGGCGGGGACTTCCTTACCCGGTCGGTAGTGTTCCAGCAACTGGTCGAATCGCGGGTCGGCGACGATGGCCTGGCCGACCTGTCCGGTGTGGGCCTTGGCCGGGTCCGGTGCCATGCCTGTGAGCAGCTCGAACACCGTGCTCTTACCGCTTCCCTGAAATCCAACGAGTCCGGTCTTCATGCTGATGACTCAGTAAAAGCTGCCGCCGCCCGATGCGGGGAAGGCGTCGCGGTAGTGGACGATGTGAGGTTCTGGAGAGTCGGAGGCCGGTTGGGGCGGGTCGTTCTGGTTGGTCAGGACGATGCTGACAACATCGAAGCGGGCGGGGCAATCGAGCAGGTGTTGGGACTTGAGATAGGCGAGTGCGAGGCGTGTGAGTCGTCGTTGCTTGGCCGAAGTGATCGACTCGAAGGGAGCACCCGCCCGGTCACCTCGACGAGTCTTGACTTCCACAAAGACCAGTGTCTCGCCATCGCGGCAGATCAGGTCGATTTCACCCTGTCGAGTGCGGTGTCGGCGTTGGACGACTGTCATGCCTTGGTCGACGAGGTGTCGTTCGGCCAGTTTCTCTCCGTGTTCACCCAGTCCCGTGTTTCGTCGGTCTATCATCGGACCTCTTCCTTGTCAGGTCCTCGATCCCCTGCCGACTCGAAGCACTCCTTATGGTTGTCTCTGGATTAGCAACAATCCAGAGGTGTGGGTATGCCGAACGGATTCGGGTGAATCCGCCTATTCCTCGGCCGCCGTCTCGGTGTCCGCGTCTTCGGTCTCTTGAACTGCCGCATCCTCGGCAACCGGTACCTCGTCGATAATCGGTTCTTCCTCGGGAGCCACCGTGCCGGGCACGATGACTCGTCGTTCGGCCAGCCGGGTCTTCTTGCCGATTCGGTCGCGGAGATAAAACAGCTTGGCTCGACGGGTCTTTCCGTGTCGCTTGATCTCGAGTTTGGCGATTTTGGGCGAGTGGATCGGGAAGGTTCGTTCGACACCCTCGCCCGAGACGATCCGTCGGACGGTGAATGTTTCGCGAGTCCCACCGCCGCGTCGAGCGATCACCACGCCGGTGAACACCTGGACACGCTCCTTGTCGCCTTCGAGGATCCGCGTGTGTACGTCAACCGTGTCGCCGACCTCGAACTGCAGCGGGTTGTCCCGCAAACTCGATTCCTCGGCGTGCTTGAGTAGATCTTGCCTGGACGTCATCGATTCCATCCCGTCATCTGGGTTGTTGTGTGTTGTGTAGTCGCGTGGTGTGTAGATGTATCTTGAGTTTCCGTGGTCTAGTGGAGCACTGGGTTTTGAGTGTGTGTGCAAGCGAGATCGGCTTGGTCGGTTGCGAGCGGGGCGGGTATCGATCCGAGTAAGTCGGGTCGGCGATCCCTGGTTCTGGAGAGGCTTTGGTCCTGTCGCCAGCGGGCGATGTCCTCGTGGTTTCCCGAGAGGAGTACGTCGGGCACGTGCATTCCGCGGAACTCGCGAGGCCGTGTGTACTGTGGGTGTTCGAGCCGTCCGGATTCGGCGAACGAGTCGTACTGGTGTGAGGTTTCTTCGCCGAGCACACCGGGGACGAGTCGGATGGCCGAATCGATGACAAGCATTGCCGGAACTTCGCCTCCGTTGGTCACGAAGTCACCGACCGAGATTTCCAGTGGCTGCAATCCTTCGCGGATCCGGTCGTCAAAGCCCTCGTAGCGACCGCACAGAAGCAGCAGCCGTGGCGTGGCTGCGAGGTCTTCGACGAGCTTATGAGTCAGTGGTTGGCCCTGAGGAGACAGCATCACGAGTTGGCCGGGTTTACGGGCGTCGGCCTGAACTGCCTCGACGGCGTCGAAGACCGGCTGACACGACAGCAGCATGCCGGGACCGCCACCGAACGGCTTGTCGTCGACCGAATGGTGCCGGTCGGTCGCCCAGTCGCGGAAGTTCCACAGCCGCACGTCGACCAAGCCCCGATCAATCGCCAGCTTCAGCAGGCTTTGCTCGAGGTACCCCGAGAAGATCTCGGGGAACAGCGTCAGGACATCAAAGCGGATGCGAGATGACATGATCGAATCGCGTCTGAGGGAAGTGTTGTCGACGGGCCTGCGGCGGTCACAACCGCCGACCGATCAACTTTCCTCGCCAGCCTCCTCTGTTGCTTCACCACTCGCAGCGTCTTCTTCGGCCGGAGCTTCTTCTTCGGCCGGAGCTTCTTCTTCAGCCGGAGCTTCTTCTTCGGCTGGAGCTTCTTCTTCGGCTGGAGCTTCTTCTTCAGCTGGAGCTTCTTCTTCGGCCGGAGCTTCTTCTTCGACTGGAGCTTCTTCTTCAGCTGGAGCTTCTTCT